>Ga0209599_10000034_pt1 | contig 104160 bp, 80 predicted proteins | sample Shrwel_input2_FT_FD_187534 | JGI IMG/M metagenome (GOLD analysis project Ga0209599, IMG submission 187534) | Subsurface microbial communities from deep shales in Ohio, USA - Utica-3 well 1 S input2 FT (SPAdes) (version 2) ...
CTCGGTTATGACAATCTGCAGGCGGATGGCCATGGCTTCCGTTGCACTTTGCATAGCCACCTCGGGCATTTCCAGCTGCATATCCCATTGTTGGCTGAATTTAATGTGCAAAATGTGCTGGCTGCGTTGGGCGCCATGTTGCTCTGTGGCCATGACATGCCTGAGTTGGTACAAGCCTTACCTCGTTTACTGGCCGTTCCTGGCCGGATGGAGCAATGGCAATTCCCGGATCAGGTGTCAGTGGTGGTGGATTATGCCCATACCCCGGATGCGCTGGAACAAAGTTTAGTGGCACTCCGGCAACAATGTCGCGGCCATTTATGGTGTGTGTTTGGTTGTGGTGGCGATCGCGATAAAGGTAAAAGACCGCTGATGGGACGGCTGGCAGAGCAATATGCCGACCATGTCATTATCACGGCTGACAATCCGCGTACCGAAGATGTGTTGGATATCTGCCAGGACATAGTGGCAGGTTTTGCCAGCAGCGATCATTTTCAGATCGAACCGGATCGCGAATCTGCCATCAAACTGGCACTGATTGAAGCCCAACCTGGCGACATGATTTTAGTGGCCGGCAAAGGCCATGAACCCTACCAGATCATTGGTCAGGTGGTGCGTGACTACGACGAACGTAAATTTATTGACAGCTTATTGGCGGAGATGTGCCGATGATCAGCCTCAGACTGAGTGAAATTGCGCTGGCCACTGAAGCCAGACTAATAGGTGCCGACCTGGAGATCCAAAGTGTCAGCACTGACAGCCGTGCTATCAAGGCTGGTGATTTGTTTATTGCGCTCAAAGGGCCGAATTTTGATGCCCATCAGTTTGTCACAGATGTGGTCGCCAAAGGCGCTGTGGCGGTGGTAACAGAGCAACAACTCGATGTGACGGTGCCGCAACTGGTGGTGGCTGATACCAAACTGGCATTAGGCCAGCTTGGGGCGCTGGTGAAACAGCGTCTGCAAGTACCGGCTGTTGCTGTAACCGGCAGCGTGGGTAAAACCACAGTCAAAGAAATGATGGCGGCTATTATGTCGCGCATTGGCAATGTGCTGGCGACCGCGGGTAATTTTAATAATGACATCGGTGTGCCACTGACGCTGCTCAGGTTAACAGCCGAGCATCAGTATGCCGTGATGGAATTGGGTGCCAACCATTTGGGGGAAATCGCTTATACCACGTCCCTGGTTAAACCCAAGGTGGCGATGATTACCAATGTCGCCGCCGCCCATTTGGAAGGTTTTGGCGATCTGTTTGGCGTGGCCAGAGCCAAAGGCGAAATTTACACCGGACTGGCAACTGATGGTCTGGCAATAGTGCCGCTGGATAGCGAGTTTCACAGCTACTGGTTGCAGCGGCTGACGCATCTGCAGGTGCATACCTTTAGCATGACGCAGCAAGCTGATTATTATGCCGAAGCTATTGCGCTGGATGAGCAGGGTTGTGCTGGTTTTACCATGTTCACCCCTTATGGCCAGCGTTTTATTCAACTGACGTTACCCGGTAAACACAATGTCAGTAATGCGCTGGCCGCTGCTGCGGCAACGCTGGCGATGGGCGCCAGTCTGGCTGATGTACAACTGGGATTGTCGCAGATGAAACCAGTCAAAGGCCGGATTAATGTGCATCAGCCAAAACCGTTATTGCGCATTATTGATGACACTTACAATGCCAATTCTGAATCCGCTAAAGCCGCCACCGATTTATTAGCCTCTTATGGTGGCATTCGTATTCTGGTGCTGGGTGATATGGGTGAATTAGGCCCGGATGCCCGTTTGTACCATGAAGAAGTCGGCCAGCATGCGCTGTCGCTTGGCATTAACCACTTGTTCACACTGGGCGTGTTATCGCAGAACGCCAGTGCGTTATTTCATGCCCAGGGCGCGCATTTCAGCTCCAGGCAACAATTGGTCGCAAAATTACTGCCCTTTTTACAGCTTGAGGCAGAGGTTTCCATTCTGGTGAAAGGTTCACGCAGTGCCCGGATGGAGTTGGTTGTACAGGACTTGCTAGAAAGATGTCAGCAGGAGACAGGTGCATGTTAGTCTGGTTAGCCGAGTTTTTAACTCAATACATCAATGCGTTTAACGTATTCAGTTACTTAACCTTCAGATCTATCCTTGGGATCCTGACGGCTTTACTGCTTAGTCTGTACTTTGGGCCAAAACTGATTGCAGCGCTACAAAGGTTGCAAATTGGCCAGACCGTGCGCAACGATGGTCCGGAGAGTCATTTCTCTAAAAAAGGCACGCCTACTATGGGTGGTTTGCTGATTTTAGGCTCTATTGCCATCAGCACTTTGTTATGGGCTGATTTATCAAATAAATATGTCTGGGTGGTGCTGTTTGTGCTGGTCAGCTACGGCTGGATCGGCTTTATCGATGACTACCGCAAAGTGATCCGCAAAGATCCAAAAGGTTTAATTGCACGCTGGAAATACTTCTGGCAATCGGTATTTGCCATTATTACCGCCTTTTTCTTGTACGCCACCTCTGACCGGCCGGCTGAAACCAGTTTGATTGTACCTTTTGTCAAAGATGTACTGCCACAATTGGGGCTGTTTTTCCTGGTCACCACTTATTTTGTCATGGTGGGTTTTAGTAACGCCGTCAATTTAACCGACGGGCTGGATGGTCTGGCGATAGTGCCGACTATTATGGTGGCAATGGCCTTTGCCGTGATTGCTTATGTCAGTGGCAACGTGGTGTTCGCCAATTATCTGCATATTCCGCACTTGCCGTTAACCTCAGAACTGGTGGTGGTCTGTGCCAGTATTGTCGGTGCCGGGCTTGGCTTTTTGTGGTTTAACACTTACCCGGCCCAGGTCTTTATGGGCGATGTCGGTTCGCTGGCGTTGGGTGCCATTCTGGGCGTCATTGCAGTGCTGGTGCGGCAGGAAATTGTGCTGATCATCATGGGCGGTATTTTTGTCATCGAAACCATGTCGGTGATCCTGCAGGTGGGTTCCTATAAATTGCGTGGCCAGCGGATTTTCCGGATGGCCCCCATCCACCATCACTACGAATTAAAAGGCTGGCCAGAACCGCGGGTGATTGTCAGATTCTGGATTTTATCGATCATTTTTGTGCTGATTGGTCTGGCGACCCTGAAGCTGCGTTAGGACTGAATGAAAGCGGAAACCATGATGACTAAATTGTTTCAGGGCAAAAAAGTAGCGGTGTTGGGACTGGGCTTGTCGGGCCTGGCCACGGTGCGTTTTTTGCTGAAACAGGGGGTGAAGCCAACCTTGATGGATACCCGGCTCAAAGTCAGTGGTCTGGAGCTGATTGCGCCGGAAAAAGTCGACGGTATTTATTTAGGTGAACTCGATGCCAACCGGCTGGCAAGGATGGATATTGTGTTGGTGAGCCCGGGGCTGGATACCCGTCATCCGGCCATTCGTTTTGCTGAAGCCCAAGGCACCCGGCTGATTGGGGATGTCGAGCTGTTTGCGTTATGCAATCAGCGCCCTGCGGTGGGCATCACTGGTTCTAATGGCAAATCGACAGTCACCACCTTAGTCAGTCATATGCTTAGTTGCAGTGGGATCAAAGCCTTAGCTGCCGGCAATATAGGTTTACCTGTGCTGGATGCACTGGAGCAGACGGACACTGACGTTTTTGTGCTGGAGCTGTCCAGTTTTCAGTTAGAAACCACTTCAGAACTGAAGTTAGTGGCGGCTTGTAATCTGAATGTGACCGAAGATCATTTGGACCGGCACGGCACCATGGCGGCTTATGCCGCCGCCAAACAGCGGATTTTTCAGCATGCAGCGCTTGCGGTGTATAACGCCGCTGATGCGTTAACGCAGCCGGTGCAGGTAGGACCAGCCGATATCGCCATCAGCCTGCAGCAACTGGCGGCTGCCAATGCAAAGCCGACGCAATATGGTGTGCTTGAGCATGCTGGCGAAAGCTGGTTAGTGGTGGCTGGTGAGCCGTTGCTGCCAGTGGCACAAATGACCCTGGTCGGTCAGCATAACCAGTTTAATGCGCTGGCCGCTGCTGCTGTGGCGCTCGCCGCAGGTGCCAGTCGGGCTGGTTTAATTCAGGCGCTGCAAAGTTACCAAAGTCTGCCGCACCGCTGTGCTTTAGTCGCCAATAAAAACGGCGTGCGTTGGATCAATGATTCCAAGGCGACCAATGTCGGCGCTACGCTGGCTGCTATCGCTGGCTTACGCGCTGAGGTACCTGGCAAGTTGCTGCTGATTGCCGGTGGTGATGGCAAAGGGGCGGATTTTACTGAATTAGCCACAGTGTTGCGCCAACAGGTGGATGTGCTGATTACGCTGGGGAAAGACGGCCCTGCGATTGCAGCCTTAGTGCCTGGTGCTATTGAAGTATCCGATTTGACTGCTGCCGTTGCAGTGGCTGCAAAGCAAGTGCAACGCGGCGATTTGGTGTTGTTATCACCGGCTTGCGCCAGCCTGGATATGTTTAAAAATTATGAGCAGCGTGGTGACTTGTTTGCTGCTGCTGTGCTGCAGGTACTGGCATGAAACAGCTGCTACAAAACTGGTTTCAGCAAATTGGCGATGACCTGCAGCATTGGTGGCAGGCCGAAGATGGCGTCAGTTATGACAGATTCTTTTTTTGTTTAATGGTCCTGCTGCTTTGTATCGGTTTTGTCATGGTGACCAGTGCTTCAGTGCCGGTGGCAGAGCGCCTGTTTGGCAATCCGCTGCATTACAGCGTCCGGCACCTGGTGTATGTGTTGATTGGCCTCAGTATCGCTTTTGCCGTGCTGAATGTGCCCATTCAGTGGTGGCATAACACCAATTTATTATTACTGGTGTTTGGTTTACTCGGCTTATTAGCGGTGCTGGCGGTGGGTCGCAACGTCAATGGTAGTACCCGTTGGCTCTATCTGGGGCCTATCGGCATCCAGACAGCAGAACCTGCCAAGTTATTCTTTTTTGTCTATTTATCCAGTTATCTGGTGCGGCGGCATGATGAAGTGCGGGAAAATTTAAAAGGCTTTTTAAAACCGCTGGTGATTCTGTTTGTGTTTGCGGTGTTACTGCTGATGCAGCCGGATTTGGGCACAGTGATCGTGATGTTCGGCACCAGCGTGGTGTTGTTATTTCTGGCCGGTGCTAAGTTGTGGCAGTTTTTCGGGCTGATTTTTACCGGTCTGATGTCGATCGCCGTGTTAATTGTGTACAGCGAATACCGTTGGCGGCGGGTGACCTCGTTTTTGGATCCCTGGGCAGATCCTTTTGGCAGCGGTTATCAGCTGACTCAATCGTTGATGGCTTTTGGCCGTGGTAGCTGGTTTGGTCAGGGGCTGGGGAACTCGGTGCAAAAACTGGAATATCTGCCGGAAGCGCATACCGACTTTATTCTGGCAGTGATCGCCGAAGAAGCCGGTTTATTTGGCGTCTGCGCTGTGATGGGCTTGCTGTTTTTACTGCTGGTACGCGCCTTATGGATAGGTAAAAGAGCTTTGCAAAAAGGCTTAAGTTTTCATGGTTTCCTGGCTTATGCGCTGGCGATTTGGATTGGCTGCCAAACCTTCGTTAACGTTGGTGTGGCAACCGGCGTGCTGCCAACCAAAGGTCTGACGTTGCCTTTTATCAGCTCCGGCGGTAGTAGCCTGATCATCATGCTGATTGCAGCCGCGATAGTGCTGAGGATTGATTTTGAAGTACGGCTCAAAGGCAAGCATGCCATTCGCGGGAGTACTGCCTGATGAATAAGCCAGAAAAAATTGCCTTAATCATGGCAGGTGGCACCGGCGGTCATATTTTTCCAGCACAGGCGGTGGCGACTTTACTGGCGGCTGAAGGTTGGACTATTCATTGGTTAGGGACTGCCGATCGGATGGAAGCGCGCTTAGTGCCTGGTTTTGGTTGGCAGTTCCACTCTATTCAGGTCGCAGGTTTGCGTGGCAAAGGGCTGAAATCCTTGTTACAAGCGCCATTGATGTTGTGGCGATCTATCCGTCAGGCGCGGCAAATTATCCGAAAGGTGAAACCCCGGTTGGTACTCGGCTTTGGCGGTTATGCCAGTGGTCCTGGTGGTTTTGCAGCCTGGCTGCAAAAAATTCCGCTGCTGATCCATGAACAAAATGCAGTGGCCGGCACTACTAACAAATTGTTAGCAAAATTGGCACAGCGGGTGCTGGTAGCTTTCCCGAGCGCCTTTGCTGGTCATCCAAAGCGGCAAGTGTTGGGAAATCCGGTACGCAGCAGCTTAATTGGGCTAAAAACTGAGAATAATTTCAGTAAAGGCTTAAATATTTTGATCGTCGGTGGTAGTTTAGGCGCTAAGGCGCTGAACGAGGTTTTACCGGCGCAACTGAAGCAGGTCGCGGCTTGCGGGCCTGTTCAGGTCAGGCATCAGACCGGCACGGCGATGTTAACACAAGTGCAACAAAGTTATGTTGGCGCACCAGCCAGCTTAACCATTGAAGCAACAGCTTTTATTGAGGATATGGCGGCAGCTTATCACTGGGCCGATCTGGTGATTTGCCGGGCCGGCGCTTTGACTGTTAGTGAAATTGCCTGTGTTGGGGTGGCGGCCATCTTTGTGCCTTTACCTTCTGCCATTGATGATCACCAGACCGCGAATGCCAACTGGTTAGTACAGCAACAAGCGGCGCTGTTATGGCCGCAGGCGGATTTGAACAATTTAAATTTAGTGTCGCTACTGCAAAGCTGGCTGCTTGATAAAACGCCACTGGCAGACATGGCACAACGGGCACGAGCTTGTGCCATCGACGACGCAGCTGAACAAGTTGTGGCAGTTTGTCGACATGTATTAGGGTTGAAATAATATGAATACAATAACCAGACCCCAGGAAAAAATCGCCATGCGCCGGGTGGAGCGGATCCATTTTGTCGGTATTGGCGGCGCTGGTATGGGTGGTATCGCTGAGGTACTGCTGAATGAAGGTTACAAAGTCTCTGGCTCTGATCTGGGGCCTAATCCGGTGGTGGATCGTTTAACAGCACTAGGCGCTGAGATTTGTTTTGGCCATCAGGCCGACAATATTAAAGGGGCCAGTGTGGTCGTGGTCTCCAGTGCCATTAAAGCCGAGAACCCGGAAATTGCCGCGGCACTGGAACAACGCATTCCAGTGGTACGTCGTGCCCAAATGCTGGCTGAACTGATGCGGTTCAGACACGGTATTGCCATTGCCGGTACCCACGGCAAAACCACCACCACCAGTTTAGTGGCGTCAATTTTTGCCGAAGCGGGCGCCGATCCAACGTTTGTGATTGGTGGTTTGCTGAATTCTGCCGGTACCAACGCCAAGTTAGGCGCCGGTCGTTATTTGATTGCCGAAGCCGATGAAAGTGATGCTTCTTTCCTGCACTTGCAGCCGATGGCCGCCATTATTACCAATATCGAACCTGATCATATGGAAACCTATCAGGGCGATTTTGAAAAAATGAAAAGCACCTATCTGGAATTCTGCCATAACCTGCCATTTTATGGCGTGGTCGTGGTCTGTATTGATGATCCGGTGGTGCGTGAATTGATCCCCACCATTGGCCGTACTGTGCTGACCTACGGTTTTAGCGCCGATGCCGATTACCGCATCAGCGACTTTAGTCAGGCCGGTACTCAAACCAAATTTGTTATCACAGATCCAACAGGCCAGAGCCGCCCGGTACAGCTGAATCTGGCTGGCCGGCATAATGCCTTAAATGCCACTGCAGCTTTTGCGATTGCCACTGATGAAGGTATCAATGAAGCTGCAGTGCTCAGTGCTTTTGCCAAATTTGAAGGCATTGGCCGTCGTTTTCAGCAATATGGTGAGTTTGACACCGGTCGCGGTAAAGTGCTGCTGGTGGATGATTATGGCCACCATCCGACTGAGGTGGCGGCGACAGTGGCTGCTGCCCGCAATGCCTGGCCGGAACGGCGTTTGGTGATGGCTTATCAACCGCATCGTTATACCAGAACGCGTGATTTATACGAAGATTTTGCCCAGGTGTTGTCGTCGGTCGACACTTTGTTGTTGCTGGAAGTCTACAGTGCCGGTGAAGCGCCTATTGCTGGCGCTGACAGTCGCAGCTTGTGCCGCAGCATCAGAGCAAGGGGGCAACTGGACCCGATTTATGTAGCGCAACCAGCAGATTTAGCGCAGGCTTTGGCCGATGTATTACAAGATGGTGATGTGCTGCTGACGCAGGGCGCCGGCAATATTGGTGCACTGGCCAAGCAACTGGCGGCGCAACAGTTACAAATTAGTCAGCTCAAAGCTGGCGTAACCGCTCACTGACAGGAACACAGCAACTGATGACCATAGTGCGCAGTAAACAGAAAACCCCTTTTACCCCGGCTTTTGTCGGTGGGGTGCTGTTTTTTCTGCTTTCGCTCAGTCTGGTGATCTGGTTTGGCAGCAAAGTGGTGCAATGGGTGCAGGATCAGCAAAATGCGCCGATCCGTCAGGTGCGGGTGTTTGGCGATTTTGGCCATATCCAGCCCGCGCAGTTGCATCAGCAGTTACAACAACAGTTTGTCGGTAACTTTTTTCACGTGAACGTTGATCAGGTGCAGCAGTACCTGCAACAACAACCCTGGGTTTATCAGGTCGCCGTGCGCAAACAATGGCCTGGTACTTTGGTGGTGGTTGTGACAGAGCATAGCCCGGTCGCAGTGTGGAACTCAGAATTCCTGCTGAATAAAAAAGGTGAAGTGTTTAAAGCACCACTCAAGCAGCTGAAGGAAACGTTACCACAACTGGCAGGCCCAAGCGGCAGCGAGCAGGATGCCCTGACCATGTTCAGTCAGGTGCAGAGCTTATTGGCTTTGCACCAGTTTCAGGCCAGCAGCTTGTCGGTATCGCCACGTTTTGCCTGGCAACTCACACTGAGTAATGGCATTGAATTAAAACTCGGGCGGGAAGATACGTTAAAGCGGGTGCAGCGTTTTATCGATCTGTACCCTTCTATCAGTAAACATAAAGCCGAAGCGATCGAACAGGTCGACTTACGGTATGACACCGGGTTGGCGGTACGATTCGCGCCTGCACCGGTGCAACCAGAAAAGAGAAAAGCATGACCAAGTCGTTGGATCGGGATCTAATTGTTGGTTTAGATATCGGTACGTCTCAGATTAAAGCGCTGGTAGGCGAAATTACCGCTGATGACCAGCTCAGTATTGTTGGTGTTGGTACTCATATTGCCCGTGGCATGGATAAAGGTGGCGTCAACGACTTAAATCTGGTGGTGCAAGCGGTACAACGGGCCATTGATGAAGCTGAACTGATGGCGGATTGCCGGGTTTCTTCGGTCTATCTTGGCATTACCGGCAAACATATCCGTTGCCAGAATGAAAGTGGCATGGTGCCGATTAATGACACCGAAGTGACGGCGGAAGATGTCGCTAATGTGATCCATGCCGCCAAATCGGTGCCAATTTCTGCCGAGCGCCGTTTGTTGCATGTGTTGCCGCAGGAGTTTTCGGTGGATATGCAAGAAGGCATTAAAAGCCCGATTGGCATGTCTGGCGTACGGATGGAAGCGAAAGCGCACATCATCACTTGTGCCAACGATATGGCAAAGAACATTGAAAAATGTGTTGAGCGCTGTGGTTTACAGGTTGATCAGCTGATATTCAGCTCGCTGGCGTCAAGCTATGCCGTGCTGACCGAAGATGAAAAAGAATTGGGCGTCTGTGTGGTTGATATGGGCGGCGGCACCATTGATATCTCGATTTATACCAATGGCGCCTTGCGGCATACCGCAGTGATCCCGGTGGCCGGTAATCAGGTGACCAGCGATATTGCCAAAATTTTCCGGACACCCATTGGCCATGCCGAAGAAATTAAAATTCAGTACGCTTGTGCACTGCGCAGCATGGTCGGTAAAGAAGAAAATATTGAGGTGCCGAGTGTCGGTGGCCGGCCGGCCCGCAGTATGTCACGGCATACGCTGGCAGAAGTAGTGGAGCCTCGTTATCAGGAATTATTTGAACTGGTGCTGGAAGAAATCCGCGCCAGTGGACTGGAAGAGCAGATCGCCGCAGGCGTGGTGCTGACTGGCGGGACCGCCAAAATGGAAGGGGCAATTGAATTTGCTGAAGATATCTTCCAGATGCCGGTTCGGCTTGGTTATCCGGCCAAAGTAAAAGGTTTGTCGGAATACGTACAGGACCCGGCCTATGCCAGCGTGGTCGGCCTGTTACTGTATGGCAAAGATGTGCGGCAGCAGCAGAAAAAAGCTGGCGCAGCACGGGAATCAGTCGGTGGCTTGTTACGCAAAGTGACCAGCTGGTTTAAAGGCGAGTTTTAAGCGTACCCAAACGGAGAGAGAGCTATGTTTGAATTAATGGAAAACCACAGCGAAGAAGCTGTCATTAAAGTGATTGGTGTTGGTGGTGGCGGCGGTAATGCAGTCGAGTTTATGGTGGCGAACAACATCGAAGGCGTCGAGTTTATCGCGGCCAATACCGATGCGCAGGCGCTGCGTAATTCTTCTGCCCATGTCACCTTACAGTTAGGTGCCAATGTCACTAAAGGTCTGGGTGCCGGTGCCAATCCGGAAGTGGGTCGTCGCTCGGCTGAAGAAGACCGTGACACCATCAAAAAGACCATTATGGGTGCTGATATGGTGTTTATCGCGGCCGGTATGGGCGGCGGTACTGGTACAGGCGCAGCGCCAATTGTGGCTCAGGTGGCCAGAGAGCTGGGCATTCTGACCGTCGCAGTGGTGACCAAACCATTCCCGTTTGAAGGCAAAAAGCGTTCAAATTATGCCGATGAAGGTATCGGTGAATTGTCGAAGCATGTTGATTCTTTGATCACCATTCCAAACGACAAACTGTTAAAAGTATTAGGCAAAGGCACCAGCCTGTTGGATGCATTTAAAGCGGCTAACAACGTGTTGTTAGGTGCGGTGCAAGGTATTGCCGAACTGATTACGCGTCCTGGCTTGATCAACGTCGACTTTGCTGACGTACGGACTGTGATGTCGGAAATGGGCACTGCGATGATGGGCACTGGCCGTGCTTCAGGTCCGGATCGGGCGGAAGAAGCGGCAGAGCAGGCGATTTCCAGCCCGTTACTGGAAGATATCGACTTATCCGGTGCTAAAGGTATTCTGGTCAATATCACCGCAGGCTTGGATCTGACCATCGAAGAATTCGAAATCGTTGGTAATGCGGTCAAGGCTTTTGCTTCAGAAAACGCCACTGTGGTGGTGGGTGCGGTGATCGATCCTGACATGTCGGATGAACTGCGGGTGACTGTGGTGGCCACTGGTATTGGTTCTGAGCGTAAGCCGGATATCAGCCTGGTGCATGGTCATCATCGTGCTGCGGAGCCAGTGCGTGCCCAGTACCAAAATCATTCAGCCAGCGTTTATGGTAATGCCGGTACTGTTTATGGCAATGCAGGCAATGCGGCCCGTGAAATGCGTGATGCGATGCCAGCGATGGCGCCGGCTGAAAGCGTGCAAAGCAAGCCGCAAGCGGACAATAAAGCCAATATTGATATCTTTGATATTCCGGCTTTTTTACGCAAACAAGCTGACTAACAGCAGGTTGGCGCCGGGTTCGACCTGGCGATGGACAGGCAGAAGATTGGCATTTCGCTGAACATATGCTATGCTTCGCGGCCGTTTGGGTTTGTTCAGTTTTTGAACAGGACGAAAAATGATGATTAAACAACGTACTATTGCAAAATCAATCAGCTCTGTCGGAGTTGGTCTGCACAAGGGCGAGAAGGTTACGCTGACTCTCCGGCCTGCGCCTGACAACACGGGGATTGTGTTCCGTCGTGTGGATCTGGATCCGATAGTTGATTTTAAGGTGTCACCTGAACTGGTCGGTGATACTGTGATGTGTACCTGTTTAATTAATCCGGCTGGCGTTCGTCTGTCCACGACAGAACATTTGATGGCGGCAGTTGCGGGTCTTGGCATCGACAATCTGGTGGTTGAAGTGGATGCCGCCGAGATCCCGATTATGGACGGTAGTGCCAATCCATTTGTTTACCTGTTATTAGAAGCAGGCATCAGTGAGCAAAAACTGGCGAAAAAATTTATCCGCATCAAGCAAAAAGTGCGGGTAGAAGAGGGTGATAAGTGGGCTGAGTTTAAGCCACACCACGGTTTTCGCATTGATTTTGCCATTGATTTTGACCACCCGGTGATTTCAGAAACCAAACAACGGATGAAACTTGATTTCTCCGCTGCCGGTTTTATTAAAGATATCAGCCGGGCACGGACCTTTGGTTTCCTGCAAGATATTGAATATCTGCGTGCTAACAACCTGGCGTTGGGCGGCAGCTTCGATAATGCGGTGGTACTGGATGAATTCCGGGTGTTGAATCAAGACGGCCTGCGCTACGACGACGAATTTATCAAGCATAAAATTCTGGATGCAATCGGCGATTTATATATGGCTGGTTATAGCATTCTGGGCGAATTTAAAGCGTACAAAACCGGTCATGCCCTGAATAACCAACTGCTGTGTGCAGTCCTGGCCAATCAGGAAAACTGGGAATTTGTCACCTTTGAACAACCAGCCCAACAACCGATCTCTTTTTTGGCTCCACAACTGGCGTAACAGTTGGCAGTCAGCTGCAGATTAGGAAAAACCTCACATTGTGAGGTTTTTTTTTAGCTTTTGTTGGTTAATCTGAAGTCTTGTTGGCTAAGGCGGCCAGCCGCTTCAGAATGGCGGCTAACGCCGGATCTGAACCTTCGGCGGCAGCCAGCAAATAGGCCCCGGCCTGTTCTGAGATTTGCCGATTGGCGGGCGGGCTCACCACGGGATTGGCTTGCTGGTAACTCAGATCGGTGTTTGGACTGATATCGATATCCAGCCCCGCTAAATCAGGCAAGATTTTTTGCCGGAAATTGGCTAGAATGGCTTCTCTTTGCATTTTAATCCGGGTCGCCCACGCGGCGGAGCTGCATAAAATTTGTGCCCGACCTGCCTGTAAACGCGCCACTCTGCAGAAATATGGTTTTTCCAGTTGCAGGATTTGGATTAATTCGGTATTAAGTTGACGCACTATTTCCGTTTGCTGCGGTCCTTGCAACAAAGTGTTCTGTTGCAGCAAAGCAGAAACGTCGACAGGTTTGCGTGAATAGCGGGCCATAACGAATAAAATCAGAAACTGAGGTCCCATGAGTTTAACAGTTTTTTACCGCGATCAACATCGCCCGCATAGCTTTGGTGCTACGCCCCGGCAATGGTTGGTCAGTGCGGTGTTGTTATTTTGTATTGCCATAGGTTTAGGGGCTGCATTCGGCCGGTTATGGACAGATGCTAAAGCCGGTATTGAGCCGCTGATCGCGGAACGCGCGGCTGAGGCAGCAGAAATTACCGCGATCCGGCAAAAGGCTGAACATCAAATCGCTGCGTTGACGGCAAAAGTGGCGTCACTGCAGGCCCAGGTCAACCGTTTGAATATGGTGGGGGAGCGCCTGATTGATGCGGCCAACTTGTCGGAAGAGGAATTTAATTTACACGAAGTGCCGGCCATGGGCGGGCCCTCGCAAAGCTCCACCGAAATTAGCCTGGCTGAACTAAACCATGTGTTGTTGCAACTGACCGACCTGGAACGTAACCTACAATCAGAACAAACCCGCTTTGCCCTCCTTGAATCTTTGGATCTGAATCACAATATCGGTAGCAACAGTCAGTTATCTGGCCGACCGGTCAGCAGTGGTTATCTTTCGTCTGGTTTTGGCGTCCGTAATGACCCATTCTCCGGCCGGCCGGCAGTGCATCGCGGTGTCGATTTTGCCGGCAAAGAGGGTGAGCCAGTGCTGGCAACCGCGGGTGGTATTGTGACCTGGGCCGGCGAACGTTTTGGTTATGGCCTGATGGTCGAAATTGAACATGCGGATGGTTATCGCAGCCGTTATGCCCATGCCAAAGCGGTGAACACAGAAATTGGTCAGTTGGTCAGTAAAGGCCAGCAAGTTGCGACGCTGGGCAATACCGGTCGTTCGACCGGACCCCATGTGCATTACGAAGTATTAAAAGATGGTCAGCAAATAGACCCGATGTTGTTTGTAAACCGTCGGACAACAAAATTAAATGGCTATGCCAGGACTGCACGCCAGTCTCAACAATAAAGTGGTATTTGGACAATGTTTGGAAAACTTTTTACCAAGTTGATTGGTAGTCGCAACGATCGTTACCTGAAAAAACTCCGCAAAACCGTTGATCAGATCAACAGCCTGGAAAGCCAGTTTGCTGCACTGACCGATCAGCAGTTAGCAGCCAAAACCGCTGAATTTAAACAACGGGTGCAAGACGGTGCCGCTTTAGACGATATCCTGCCCGAAGCTTTTGCCACTGCACGTGAAGCCAGTAAACGGGTGTTTGGCATGCGTCACTTCGACGTGCAATTGCTGGGCGGTATTGTGTTGCATCAGGGCAAAATTTCCGAAATGCGTACCGGTGAAGGTAAAACACTGACCGCAACCTTGCCAGCATATCTGAATGCGCTGAGCGGCAAAGCCGTGCATGTGATTACCGTCAACGATTATCTGGCCAAACGCGATGCGGCGACCAACGCCCCACTTTTTGCCTTCCTGGGTCTGACGGTTGGCGTCAACGTGCCAGGCATGGGGCATGAAGAGAAACAGCAGGCTTATGCCGCTGATATCACTTATGGTACCAACAACGAGTTCGGCTTTGATTACCTGCGCGATAATATGGCCTTTAGTATGGCTGAGCGGGTGCAACGTGATTTAGCTTTTGCCATTATCGATGAAGTTGACTCCATCCTGATCGACGAAGCCCGTACCCCGCTGATCATTTCTGGTCAGGCCGAAGACAGCTCAGAACTGTACCGCCAGATCAATACTGTGGTGCCAATGCTGCAACGGCAGGAAAAAGAAGATGAAGAAGGTGAAATGGGTGATGGCCATTTCACCATTGATGAAAAAGCCAAACAGATTTATTTAACTGAACGTGGTCAGATCCGGGTGGAAGAAATTCTGCTGGAACGCGGCATGATGCAACAAGGCGAGTCTTTGTTCTCCGCCAGTAACATCACCTTGCTGCACCATGTTTATGCGGCGTTGCGCGCGCACAATCTGTTTAAGAAAGACGTTGATTATGTGATTAAAGACAATCAAATCGTCATCGTTGATGAGCACACAGGCCGGACTATGGAAGGTCGTCGTTGGTCGGAAGGTTTGCACCAGGCGATTGAAGCCAAAGAAGGTGTGCGTATCCAAAACGAAAACCAGACGCTGGCCTCTATTACGTTCCAGAACTACTTCCGTTTATATGAAAAACTGGCCGGTATGACCGGTACCGCCGATACTGAAGCTTTTGAATTCCAGCAAATTTATGCGCTGGAAACCATAGTGGTACCAACCAACCGCCCTATGGTGCGTAAAGATATGCCGGATCTGGTGTATCTGACGGCCGAAGATAAGTATCAGGCTATTATCAAAGACATCGAAGCAACCCGTAGTGCCGCCCGTCCGGTGCTGGTCGGTACTGCGTCGATTGAAAGCTCAGAATATTTATCCAGCTTATTACATCAGGCCAAGATCCCACATCAGGTACTGAATGCCAAGTTCCACGCCAATGAAGCGCAGATTATTGCTGAAGCGGGCCGGCCAGGCACTGTCACCATCGCCACCAACATGGCTGGTCGTGGTACGGACATTGTACTGGGCGGTAACTGGCAGTCAGAAGTCGCTAAGCTGTCGGAGCCAACCGAAGCGCAGATTGAAGCCATTAAAGCTGAGTGGCAACAACGGCATGATGCGGTCATCGCATCAGGTGGTTTACATATCATTGGTACCGAGCGGCATGAATCACGCCGGATTGACAACCAGTTACGTGGTCGGGCTGGCCGGCAGGGCGATGCCGGTTCCAGCCGGTTTTATCTGGCGCTGGACGATGCGTTAATGCGGATTTTCGCTTCCGAGCGGATGGCTGGCATGATGCGTAAACTCGGCATGGAACCAGGGGAAGCCATTGAGCATCCGCTGGTCAGCCGCGCTATTGAAAACGCCCAGCGTAAAGTGGAAGCCCGCAACTTTGATATTCGTAAGCAACTGCTGGAATTTGACGATGTAGCCAACGACCAACGTAAAGTGGTGTATGAGCAGCGCAATGAATTGCTGGCCAGTGAAGATATCTCTGACACCATCCATGCCGTGCGTCACGATGTGGTGAGCGCTGTGTTGGATCAATACATTCCGCCGCAATCGCTGGATGAAATGTGGGATATTGCGGGTCTGGAAGCGCGGATGCGATCCGACTTTGCGATTGATATGCCAATTGCCCAGTGGCTGGCCGATGACAAAAAACTGTTCGAAGAAAAACTAAAAGCGCAAATTCTTGAAGTGGTTGAAAAATCTTATCAACTGAAAGAAGAAATGGTTGGGGCGCCAGTGCTGCGTCATTTCGAAAAAGCGGTGATGCTGCAAAGTCTGGATACCCACTGGAAAGAACATCTGGCGGCGATGGATCACTTACGTCAGGGCATCAACCTGCGTGGTTATGCGCAGAAAAACCCGAAACAGGAATACAAGCGCGAAGCTTTTGAACTGTTCTCCAATATGCTGGATCAGTTAAAACTGGACGTGATTGGGGTGTTATGCCGGGTGCAAATCCGTGCGCCTGAGGATGTTGAGGCCGTTGAAGAACAACGTCGTAAAGCCGATGCTGTAACGATGGAGTTCCAGCACGAAGAAGCCGAACATATCGGTGGTGAAGTGCCGGAAAAACCAGCCGGTCCGGTCTTCCGCGATACCGATAAGATTGGCCGCAACGATGCTTGTCCTTGTGGATCAGGTAAAAAATACAAGCAATGCCACGGTAAGCTCAGTTAACAGCAGCCAGGGCTAACAGCAAAAAAGCAGAGTTCGCTCTGCTTTTTTTATGTCCAGGGACGGACGGTACAGCCTTGCGGTCGGGAATAAGCAAGGCTGCATGTCCAGGGACGGACGGTACAGCCTTGCGGTCGGGAATAAGCAAGGCTGCATGTCCAGGGACGGACGGTACAGCCTTGCGGTTTATTGGGATGACCGCAGCGTTTTGGTAGGTCGGACTCGGCGTAGCGCAAAGCGCTGCGACAGTCCGACAACGTAGATAACAAATGAATGAGCATGCTTGTCGGATGCCGGATGCCGGATGCCGGGTGTCGGACTGCCCGGCAAGCCGGTCGAGTCCGACCTACCGATCGCCATGCTAATTTTATGATTTATAAAACATATTTGGTAGGTCGGACTCGGCGTAGCGCAAAGCGCTGCGACAGTCCGACAACGTAGATAACAAATGAATGAGCATGGTTGTCGGATGCCGGGTGTCGGACTGCCCGGCAAGCCGGTCGAGTCCGACCTACCGATCGCCATGCTAATTCGCAGCAGGCACGCTGTTGCCAACCGACAGCGTCTGGTTTTTGGTTATCAATGATTGAGTGAACACAGGGGTTAGCAGTGAAAACGAACATCAAAATAGTCCATGTTGCTGTCGGCGTGATCCGCCGTGGTGCAGAGATTTTTATCAGCAAAAGACCGGATGCCCTGCATCAGGGCGGAAAATGGGAATTTCCCGGCGGTAAAGTTGAAACTGGTGAAACTGTATTAGAGGCGCTCAATCGGGAATTACAGGAAGAAGTGGGACTGACCGTGCTGGCGGCAACACCCTTGCTGCAATTGGAATACGACTATCCGGAGAAAACCGTGTTGCTGGATGTCTGGTGCGTGGATGAATTTAGCGGTGTCGCGGCCGGTCGCGAAGGTCAGCAAGTGGCTTGGGTGCATTACCAGCAATTAAGCAATTATCAGTTCCCGGACGCCAACCAACCGATTTTGCAGCAAGTGATCGCACTTTATCAGCAATAAAACACCCATTTGCTAAGCTTCTGCTGGAACTGATGCAACTTGAGAGCGGGACAGGAGTGGTGATGTTGAAGTGTCGCAGTCTGCTGCTGTTGTGCTTTGCCGGGTTGGCGGTTCGCTTATTCGCAGCAGAACCGCCCGGTGCCGGTTTGTATCAGCGCAGCCAGGCTTTGCTCGCGAATCAGCCAGCCGTTGTCAGTGAGTATTATCAACAACTGATGGCACAACTGGGTCAAACCCCGGCCTGGTATCAGCGTGACTGGCATTTGCTGGCTGCCCGCGCTTTTGCTGCACAACAGCAGTGGCCCGCAGCCTGGCACAGTCTGGCGCTGGCAGATCAACTGGTGCCGCAGGGCATTGTCGCTGCCGACATCGCGATGACCGCAGGTTATGTCGCTTATCAGCAACAATATCGCACCGCCGCCAGACATTGGTTTTTATGTGCCGATAAATTTGCCAATCCACCGTTAACCCGGGCCAAGTTGTTGTTGAATCTTGGCGCCGTCGAATCTTTTCGTGGTGATTATGCCGCGGCTATGGTTTTTTACCAGCAAGGCCTGGCTTTGGCCGAACAGCATGAATTTGTCACTTTGCTACCGATGTTTAATAACAATATGGGGGCTATGCATTGGCGGCTAGGTCAGTATGAACCCGCCATTGCAGCGCTGCGGCAAGCGACATTCCGTTATGCCCGCTTGCAACAATCGTATTCCCAAAGCCGGGCAGCTATCAATTTATTGAATGTGCTGGTGACGATTGAAGATTGGGGACGTTACCAACGCTTTTATCCAAGTATCGCGCAGCAAGTCCAAAAGGCCGGCGCCAGTGAATACGGGCTGTTTTTACAGATACTGGAAGTGATCCGGCAACGTTTAACAGGTCAGGGCAGTTCGATGACGGACGCGCAGTTAGAGGCGTTATTAGCGCAATTAACGGGGCTAAATGTGCAGCAAATGGCGCAGCAACAAGTACACAAAATTGGGCTGAACTGGCAAGCACCGCCGCCAGCCCCTGCTGCTGAGCAATTCAGCAGCCAGTTACCTCACACAGAACGACTCTGTCCGGCACCCATACCGCAGTAACCACGGTTTTATTGTTTGAAAAAATCGTTTTCCGAGGCCATCAAGGCTTCGTCAATCGCCAGCAGATCGGCGTCGCCAATGCCAGCTTCCAGTGGTCTGGTATCCGGAATACGGCGGCTTTCGCTGGCCCATTCCCCCAAATCAATCAAGCGGCAGCGATCGCTGCAAAAAGGTCTAAAGGCAGAAGCGGCGTGCCAGATCACGTCAACCCGGCAGGTTGGACACTGGACTTTTAATTGGCTCATGGGCGGTTATTCCGAAAGGGCAACAAAATGCCATTATACGCCAATAGCCGGAGGGATGGGCAGTAGAAACCGCCGGCTTAGCAGCAGGCTAGTTCGAAACCTATGGTTTGGGCTGTGGTGGCGCGGCCCTGAGTGTCACATAATTGCATAAAGCGGATGGCATAGCGGTACTTATTGCCGCTGATGGTCGGATAACAGCCATAATGCAGCGGATAGCGCAGCCTGAGTAATTCAAACTGCTCGGTATTACTCTGGAAATAGCCATTGTCAGCTGATACCGGCTGGAATTGACCGCGCTCGCGGATAAAGGTCAACACAAAAGCGATCGCCCGTTCGACCAGCTGTAACTGACCGATCCACTCTTCAGCGGCTTTTTGCCGGATCTCGAGTGGTTGGGTGTACCAGAACTGGAGTTGCGGCAGGTCAAAATAACAGGTGCCGCCAGGGATAAAAAATCTTTGCCGCAGTGGGCCTAAAAACTTGTCTTCTTTGAGTACATTGGCGAATTTAGCACCACGGATCAACTCGCTTTGTAACCGCACAGCCTGTTGCAACATCTGCTGCAGGCTATCATCAGAGACTGACGGATGACGCGACCAGTTCACCAGCGCCGATTCACAGCGTTCAACGTCTTTGATCAGATCAGGCCGGATGTCATTGCGGTCCAGCACTTCAATTAAAGCAAACAGTGAGGTGAAAAAGCCCAGCTGTTGTGATTCATTGGCCAGCGCCAGTTGCGTGTTTAATTGGGCAAACAGATATTCGACCCGCAGATAAGTCCGGACTTTTTCATTCAGCGGATGTTCGTAGATCAATTCTGTCATGCCAAGCTTCACCGGAAATGCGAGCGGCCACACTTCGGGCCAACAGTTAACATAACCTTAAGTTGGCGATTTGGCTAGTTTTTCTGCCGCCATATCCAAATATAATTGGTGTAGACTGGTCACTTTGTTGCTTAAAGCAGCAACATCGCCTTCATTGCTGATTATCTGGTCAGCCAGTTGCAGTCGCTTGGAACGTTCACACTGACTGGCCATGATGGCTGCAACCTGCTGGCTGCTGACCTGATCCCGTAGCACTGTGCGTTGCAGCTGCAGTTGCGGGTCGACATCAACCACCAATAATTGGTCAACCACAGTACTCAAACCATTCTCAATCAGCAGAGGGGCCACCAGCAGTACATAAGGCGATTGCGCCTGTTGCAGTTGTTGCAACAACTGCTGCCGGATCAGCGGATGCAGCAATTGATCCAGCCAGGCTTTGGCGTTGGTGTCACTGAACACCATAGATCGCAGTGCTGGCCGGTTTAACTGGCCATCAGAGGTCAACATCTGTTGGCCAAAATGGACGGCAATGGCAGCAAGTGCCGGTTGGCCAGGCGCCACCACTTCGCGGGCCACAATATCGGCATCGACCAGCGCTATGCCCTGCGCGGCAAATAAATTCGCCACTGTGGTTTTACCGCTGCCAATACCACCGGTTAAGCCAACAATAAAAGTACTCATGCCAGCACCATAGCTAAATACCATTGGGTGATGTCCTGACCCCACAGCATGGCAATCCAGCCAGCAGCAGCAATATAAGGACCAAACGGAATGGCACTGGATTTACTGCGCCCTTGCAGCGTCAGTAACACAGAACCAATCACAGCACCCACCAGGGACGATAATAAAATAATCAGCGGTAATTGCTGCCAGCCGAGCAAAGCGCCAAACAGCGCCAGCAGTTTAAAATCGCCATAACCCATGCCATCTTTACCGGTCAGCAGTTTAAAGCCCCAGAATACCGACCAGAGCGCCAGATAACCACAAGCCGCGCCAATCAGTGCTGTTTCGGCAGAAACAGAACTGATACCCGCCACTGCGGCCAGCAAAGCCAGCCACAGCAGCGGCAAGGTGATTTGATCCGGTAGCAGCATGGTATCGATATCAATGGCACTCAGCGCCACCAGCGCCCAGGTGACTACCAGGTATAACAAACCAAGCGCAGTGGTACCGGTTTGCCAAGCGACCAGCACCGATAACAGCGCAGTACCTAGTTCCACCAGCGGATAACGCCGGCTGATGGGGGCGGCACAATACCGGCATTTGCCAGCCAGACTCAGGTAACTGAACAGCGGAATATTATCCAATGCAGTCAATTGCTGCTGACAATGCGGGCAGCGCGAACGTGGTACCGCCAGATTAAAAGGCGCCGTTGCCGGCAGCGCTGCATTGGGCTGAAAATATTGCTGATATTCCTGTTGCCAGCTGCGCTCCATCATTTTTGGTAACCGATAAATCACCACATTCAGGAAACTGCCGACACAAAGACTAAACACAAACACCAGTAGCAGATAAGCCACTAACGACGACTGAAAATATGCCACGATAAGTTCGCAGCTCTGGATAAACGCCTGCATTATTTGATCACCGATCCCAACTGGAAAATTGGCAGATACATTGCCACAATTAAGCCTCCGATTAACACCCCAAGTACTGCCATAATAATTGGCTCCAGCAAGGCGGTCAGGCCATCCACCGCATCATCGACTTCCTGCTCATAAATATTCGCCACCCGCGCCAGCATATCATCCAGCGAACCTGACTCTTCACCAATAGACACCATCTGCACCACCATTTCCGGAAATTGCCGGGTGGTTTTCATCGAGCTGAACATCTGGCCACCGGCGGCAACATCAGCCCGGACTTCTAAAATAGCATTCTTATAAATTTCATTACCGGCGGCGCCGGCGGCGGACTCCAGCGCTTCAATTAAAGGCACACCGGCCGCAAAGGTGGTCGACAGGGTACGGGCGTATCTTGCCACTGCCGCTTTGTTGATAATCATCCCCATCACGGGCAGTTTTAACGCCATCGCATCGGCAGTCGTTTTGAATTTTAAATTGTGGCGATACGCTTTTTTAAAGCTGTAGACCGCAGCGATAATGGCGGCCAGCACCAGCCACCAATATTGTTGCATCCACTCGGAAATATGGATCACCAACTGGGTAAACGCCGGCAGTTCAGCACCAAAGCCGGCAAAAATTTCGGCGAAGGAAGGCACCACAAAAATCAGCAAAATTGAGGTGACGACCAGCGCGACCACTGTTACGGCAATCGGATAAAACATCGCTTTTTTGATTTTTGATTTCAGTGCCTCCGCTTTTTCTTTGTAAGTGGCAACCCGGTCAAAAATGCGGTCTAAGGCGCCGGATTGCTCGCCGGATTTGACTAAATCACAATACAGCTCATCAAAATGTTTCGGATGTTCACGCAGTACTTCAGACAAGGGAATGCCACTTTGTACTTTCAGCGACACTTTTTGCATCAGGGTCCGCAGCGATTTTTTATCGGCACCATTGGCAATTAAATCAATAGATTGTACCAGCGGTACCCCGGCAGATAACATGGTTGCTATCTGGCGGGTGAGCACCGCGATATCGGCCGCAGTAATTTTGGCATCGCCACCAAATAAAGAGTGGGCTTTGCGCTTGACCGAGGATGGGGTAATGCCTTGCTGGCGCAGCAACGCTTTCGCTTCATGGATAGAATTGGCGCGCAGTTCCCCTTCGGTTTTTTTACCGCGCCGGTTCAGACCCCGCCATTCGTAGGTATCCAGTTCTTTTATTTTCGCCGGTGTTGCCATTGTCGATCCCTGGTTGCTCGCTGCAGGTCGGTCACAGTCTGGACTTAGCCATTGGTCACCCGGTTCACTTCGGCCAGACTGGTTAAGCCTGACGCTGCTTTTAATAAACCGGACTGCCGTAAATTATTGATATTTTCCTGCTGTGCCTGTTTGGCGATATCTAAGGAGTTGGCGCCTTGCATGATTTTTTGCGCAATAGCCGGGGTAATTGGCATCACTTCGTAAATACCGACCCGGCCTTTGTAGCCGCCGGTGCAATAATCACAACCTGTTGGCTTAAAGAGTTTTAATCCGGCCAATTGCTCTGGCCGGAAGCCTTGTCGCAACAACTCGGCTTGCGGTAACAGCTCCGGCGCTTTACAGTGATGACATAAACGTCTGGCCAGCCGCTGCGCGATAATCAGACTGACCGAGCTGGCGACGTTATAAGCAGGTACGCCCATATTTAATAAACGGGTCAGGGTTTCCGGCGCTGAGTTGGTATGCAGGGTACTAAGCACCAAGTGACCGGTTTGCGCTGCTTTAATCGCAATTTCAGCAGTTTCCAAATCGCGGATTTCCCCGACCATGATCACATCCGGATCCTGCCGTAAAAAGGATTTTAGTGCCATCGGGAAGGTCAAACCGGCTTTGGGATTAACCTGGACCTGATTGATGCCGGGCAGGTTGATTTCAACCGGATCTTCGGCGGTAGAAATATTGGTTTGTTCGGTATTGAGGATATTTAAGCCGGTATACAGCGACACTGTTTTGCCGCTGCCGGTCGGCCCCGTCACCAGAATCATGCCTTGTGGCTGCGCTAGCGCAGTGAGGTACAGTTGTTTTTGTTCAGCTTCATAACCCAGGATATCGATGCCGAGCATGGCGCTGTCGGAATCGAGGATCCGCATCACGATTTTTTCGCCCCACAAAGTCGGCAAACTACTGACGCGAAAATCGATGGATTTTTTCTGCGATAACTTCAGTTTGATACGGCCGTCTTGTGGCACCCGTTTTTCAGCAATATCAAGCCTCGACATCACTTTCAGCCGGGCCGATAAGCGGTTGGATAAGGCTACCGGCGGTGAGGCTACTTCGTGCAGAATGCCATCGATCCGAAAACGGATGCGGTAGCTTTTTTCATAAGGTTCAAAATGCAAATCTGAAGCGCCTTTGCGGATGGCGTCGTGCAGCATTTTATTAATAAAGGTGATAATCGGCTGATCTTCGGCTTCAGCGCCAATACTGTCTTCGTCTTCTTTATCCGCTAACCCCAGCGCCGACAGGTCCCAGTCGGTTTCGCTGAAACTGTCACCGGCTTTATGATCAAACACCCGGTCGATCAGTTTGTGCAGTTTATCAAACTCCACCACCACCAGCTCGGCATGCAAGCCGGTGCTAAATTCAAAATCTTCCACCGGTTGCATATCGGTGGGATCAACCACCGCCAGAAACAAGGTGCGATGACGTTTGAAAATCGGCAACACATGATGCTTACGCACCAGCTTTTCATTTTTTTCCTGTTCAGGAATAAAATCGGCATCAAAATAATCCAGATCCAACACGCTGTGCATGGTAAAAGCACCAGCCGCTTGCGCCAGCGCCTGCGCGGTGATCAGTTTTTCACTGATCAGCAAATCGGCGACACTCTGGTACTGACTATTTTTTTCTGCCAGTAGTTTGCTTAAACGCGCAGCATCAATCAGCCCGGCTTGGGTCAGTCGTCGAAGCAGAATTGACTGCGGATTTAAAGCCATATCTCTGTTGCGTCCATGTATCGGAAATTAAACATAAATTAAGCGAAATTGATTATGACAGCGCGAAAGGAGAATTCAATAGTTGATCTTGAGGTTTAGCCGTTGTTTCACTCTGCTGGGATGTTGTGACCGAGTTTTGGATAAATGTCGTTCATGTTAAAGAGCTCAACTTAACACTAAACAAAAGCCAGTTATCAAAACTGGCTTTTAATATCAAGCAGAGGAGAGAGTACCACTTCTAGGTAAGCATCTTTCCTAAGATTTGATTATCTTAAACTTTAGTGCAAGAACCAGGTCTAAAATCATCAATCAGATCAGATGTGCAAGCCCAAGCGCCTGAGTCTGCAGTGCGAGTCAAAGTAATAATGCCATTGTTTACTTGTGAAGGAGCATTTTTGATTTTACAAGCAATGCTGGTTCCGTCTACTGTCAAATCGCAGTTGTTAGAAGTGCCGGTAAAACCGATGTCTTCAGCTTTAGCAACTGCTTCGCCGGCATTAACTTTCACTTCAAATGGTGTCTTCAACGCAGTAATTTCAGCCAGTGCAGCACTGACTTTTGATTTTGCCTGGTAGCTGGAATAAGCCGGTAATGCTACAGCAGCAAGAATACCGATAATTGCTACAACGATCATTAATTCAATTAAAGTAAAGCCTTGATTACGTTTCATGTTACTTCTCCATTTGTTATATGAACCCGGGGGGCTGATTTCTATTCTGGCTATTTTTTTAGCAGACGCAAGAGAAATATACGGATTTGTAAATAATTATTTCTTTTTTAATTATCTAATTGATTTATATCAAGAATTTTATATTTTCGCTTGTTTTCAAACAATAGCTATCGAAAATGATGGCAACCTGAATAAATAGTATATTAAAGAATAAAATTCATATATCAGTATGATATTGCTATTATTATTTTGTTTTGTCTAATATATGAAACAACATAGTTACTTTTTCCTGTGCTGTTATGTCATGTTATCCAGCCAGGACTGCGGATCTGATCCTTGTTTCAGTTGGCATACAGAGAAGGCTCATAACCGCTTAGATGTCTGGGTGGGTACTGCGCCACAAGCGCACATAGGGGGGCTGATAACCGGGGTGCAAAGTACAGAGACTTTTGTGTGAGTGGCAAAGCAGGTAACAATCCAGCGGCATGCTGGCTGCAACTACTGTAAAAAAGCACCTGCCAGCAGCTTTTTTACCATCGGAGCGCTTTAAAGCCAGCTTTAAACGGCAAAAAATTGTTTCGAAAGTAACCGAAAGCTGGTGAAGTCGGGGTGGCAGAGAAAAAGTAACTGGTTATTGTTAAGGTAGTTCGCAGGCTAGAGCCCAAAGCCCAAAGCCCAAAGTCCAAAGCGAACCGGCACTCCAACATGCTTTATCGCAAAGTTTCTCTGTGCTGCCTGTCGGACTGCACCGACGCCTGGCGCCGTGTCGCACTTTGAGGTCAGTGCGACCGGCAGATTGGTGGTCAGTCCGGCCTGGTCTATGGTGAGGCCGTGTTGGGCGTTACAGGTCGGGACCTAGACACATGTCAAAGCCAATCCGGCGCCCAAGGGGTGGTTCGCGCATTGGCTGCTGACCATAATCAGACTTACAGGGTGCGCAGTCGCATCGATAAGTCGATGGCCTGCACGTTTTTGGTTAAAGCGCCACTGGAGATAAAATCGACCCCGGTGCTACTGAGTGCTTTTAGTGCCTCGCTGGTAATATTTCCCGACACTTCCAGTTTGGCGCGGCCCTGGTTTAACTGCACTGCTTGCTGAATATCGGCGATGTGGAAGTTATCCAGCATAATAATGTCAGCCTGCGCATTCAGTGCCTGTTCCAGTTCGGTCAGATCTTCTACTTCCACTTCGACCGGTTTACCCGGAAAGTTTTGCCGTGCTGCCTGCACCGCAGGGGTGATGCCACCGGCGGCGGCAATATGATTTTCTTTAATTAAAAACGCATCATACAGACCAATGCGGTGATTTTTACCGCCACCACAGCTGACTGCATACTTTTGTGCCAAACGCATGCCCGGCAGGGTTTTACGGGTATCCAGTAAGCGGGTTTTGCTGCCTGCTAATAAGGCGACATAACGCGCTGTTGTCGTGGCAGTACCGCTTAAGGTTTGCAGAAAGTTCAGCGCTGTGCGTTCTCCGGTTAATAAGATCCGTGCCGGACCGCTGATTTCAACCAGCAAGGTATTGGCTTTGACTTCGTCACCGTCTTTGACATGCCATTGCAACACCACTTGATCGGACAATTGCTGAAACACTTCTTCGACCCAACCGACACCACAAATCACACAATCTTCCCGGGTGATAATAGTCGCGATCGCTTGTTGCTGTTCAGGGATTAAGGAAGCGGTGATATCGCCCTGTAATAAGGGCAGATAACCTAAATCTTCTGCCAGCGCATGACTAACGCCACGGCGAATTTCCTGTTGCAGACGTTCCTGCTGACTCAGCGGGACTTCGGGGTGTTGAGCTGTCATCATGGATTTTTTTGTACCAGTTGCAGTTGATTAGCTTGTTGAGCGAATTCTAAATGTTTTAGCGCACTCATTCCTAGCAATATTTCTGAGCCTGGTAAATTGGGCACTATGCTGGCCGGTAAATTGTAAAACACAATATCACCCAGCCTGAGTTCCGTGATTTCACTTTGATAAGCCGTGGTGATGCCATTGGCGGTGGACACCTGATGCGCCTGTCCTTTCTGCATACCGGTGCGGCTGGCGACCTGGGCTGACACGGCCACCTGGGTAGCGCCGGTATCGAGCAAAAACTGCACCGGCTGACCATTGAGCTGTAAAATGCCAACATAATGACCTTTGGCATTGCGGGTCAGCGTCACCCTGGCATGGCCACCGGCATCACGGTCAGTGCGTAGTTGCTGGTTCGGATTAAATTTCTGCTCTATCGCTTCGGCAAAAAACAGATAGACCAACCCAAGCACCAGCAACCAGGCAATCAGCGCAAAGCTTTTCCCCAGTTTTTTACTTGGATCATTCACAGAAGGATCAGGTGCTTGCATTCAGTTCACTCAGCGCTGACAATAGGGTCATAGCATAAACAGCGTGGCATCGAATTGCAAAAACAGTCTGAAGCTCATTTATTCGCCGACCAAGCGGAATGTTCAGGGCTGCCGATCACCAGCAGGCCCTGCCAGCATTGGGATCAGCGGCCTGAGGGTTGTGACATTGATTTGTTGGTGATCCACAATATCAGTTTGCCGCCGGGTCAATACGGCACGCCTTATATTGATGATTTTTTTGCCGGGCAGCTCGATTGTGATGCAGATCCTTATTTTGCCAGATTAAAAGATGTGCGGGTCTCCGCGCACTGTGTCATCTTCCGTGATGGCCGTATCTGGCAATATGTCCCTTTTACCGCCCGAGCCTGGCATGCCGGCCTCAGTCTGTGGCGCGGCCGCGATAAATGTAACGATTTTTCCATTGGTATTGAACTGGAAGGGACTGATGATGAACCTTACACCGAGGCGCAATATCAGTCGCTGCTTGAACTCTGTCAGTTGTTGTATCAGCAGTTTCCAACCTTAGCGGCCGGTGATATTGCCGGTCATAGTGACATCGCGCCCGGACGCAAGACGGATCCCGGCCCGGCATTTGACTGGCTTGCTTTTCGCAGTGCCCTGGCCCAACGATTTAAGTCTGCCACAGCCAAGTAGTGGCAGCAGCAAGGAGATAAACGGATGACCCTGATATGTATGTTGATTGCATTGATCATTGAACGGCTGGCGGTGCGTAGCCAGCCCTGGCAGTGGCTCAGTTATGTCCGGCCTTATCTGCGGATGTCAGAGCGGGGCGTGCTGGCGAGCCTACAGCAACATGCCTATGGTGTGTTTTTATGGTGGTTATTGCCGGCTTTGCTGGTCACTGTTGTACTGGCGCTGGCCGATTTCTGGTTATTGACGCTGGTGGTGAATACGCTGGTGTTACTGGTTTGCATCGGCTGCTGGCATTACCGTCAACTGTATAAACAGTACCTGAATGCCCAGGCGCGTGGCGATCAACAAGCTGCTTTTCTGGTGATGCAACAAATCCGCCAGCAAGCAGGCATCAGTTCCGCTGAGCTGAGTCATGGTCAGCAACTGGTGTGGCTGAATTTTAAATATTATGCCGCTGTGTTGTTCTGGTTTGCGCTGTTAGGTGCTTTTGGCGCTATTGCTTATGCCACCTTGCGGCAGTTGGCCGAGCCAGCCACTTACCTGCCGGAAGCCGCGCCGGCAACAGCGACTGTGCAGGCTGAGACAGAAACGCCAGTTACCACAGCTGCAGCCAGTAGCAGTCAGGATGCGCTCCATGAAGCGTCCCATGAAGTGCCCTCGCACGATGCGACCACAACAGCAGAGCCACAGCAGGTAGTGGCAGAAGAGACGCCAGCCGCGCAGTATCTGCGCACTGTGGCGCAGGATTTATCGCATTTAGCGGACTGGTTGCCGGCACGGTTATTTGGTGTCGGTTTTGCTCTGGTCGGCCATTTTTCTAAAGCCTCGGCCTCCTTATTAAGTTATGCCGCCGATCTGACCACGCCAGCAGAACAGGTCCTGACTGAGGTGGCACAAGCTGCCGAACCTTTCGCTCTTGAGCAAACCAATTGCAGTGATGAAAGTTGCAGTCTGGTGCAGTTAGCAAAACGTAATATCTTGTTTTTCTTAGCCTTAGTGGCTGTTCTGACCTTAAGCGGTTTACTTTCCTAAACCCCTCTAGCCCCGGTTTTGCCTGTTGCCATGCTGGCAGCAAGCGAAGCCGGGCTGTCAATCGCAGCGCCAGCTATTGGTCTGACCAATTGGGTGGCGTCGGCATGTTTCGCCAATTTTAGAGCTATAACTCTAGCTATTTAGCACTGTGCTGCGCTATTCCTGTGCTGTTGAATTTACTTCAACTACGCTTTCTGTTACCTTATGGCCGCTTACTGTAAATTGGTCTTACCAATTTACCTGGTGACAGGAGCCGCTGCATGCCTCAGATTGCCTGCCTCCGACCACAAGCACACGAGCACGCCATTGGTGTGCTGCCGGACTGAATCAGCGGAACGCGGATGAATACACTGAAAATCAAACCTGCCAAATTATCGGACCGGATTGTCGAGCAACTGGAACATATGTTGCTGGAAGGTACTTTTGCGCCGGGGCAAAAATTACCGACGGAACGGGAGTTAGCCGAACAGTTTGATGTATCCAGACCCAGCCTGCGCGAAGCTTTGCAAAAAATGGAAGCCAAAGGTTTAGTCAGCCGCAAACAAGGCGGCGGCACTTATGTCTGTGACAATCTGGTGGGTGGTCTCACTGATCCGCTGTTTGAGCTGATTGGCCGTCATCCGGAGTCACAATTTGATTTACTGGAATTCCGCCACGCGCTGGAAGGTATTTGTGCTTATTACGCTGCCTTACGTGGCACCAGTACTGATTTTGCCCAAATTAAACAGAAGTATGACGATATCTGCGCCGCCCAGCAGCAACAGGATCTGGAAGCAGAAGCCCGGGCGGTCGGCAGTTTATATTTAGCAGTGGCAGCAGCATCGCATAATGTGGTGTTGCTGCACCTGGTACGCGGTTTAACACCGCTGGTGGAGCAGAACATCAAACTCAACCTTGAAGTTCTGCGGCAAAAAGACGGAATCGTGAGTCAGCTGAATTCACATCGGCAACGGTTAATGGAAGCGGTGATCAATGGCGAACCGGAACAAGCCCGGCAAGCCAGTAACAGCCACTTAGCCTATATCGAAGAGGCTTTGCTGGAAGCCGACCGGGAACGCTCACGCCTTGCACGCTCGCTGCGTCGTTCGCAAACGAACTGACCAGCGCTAGCTTACTTTTCATACAATAACAACCTGCTGCTGGCAGGTCCGGAATAAAGGAAACTTGATATGTCTGAAGTCAGTAAAATTGACATCGACGCGCTCGAAACCAAAGAATGGTTAGAAGCCCTTGAATCTGTGGTTCGTACTGAAGGCGTGGAACGTGCGCAGTTTCTGTTAGAACAGGTGCTGGAACAAGCCCGGCTGGACGGTGTGGCCATGCCTACCGGTATCACCACCAACTATATCAATACTATTCCGCCACAGCAGGAACCCGCTTATCCGGGTGATGTGAATCTGGAAAAACGCATTCGTTCGATCATCCGCTGGAATGCCATCATGATCGTGCTGCGGGCATCGAAAAAAGAACTGGATTTGGGCGGCCATATGGCGTCTTACCAGTCTTCTGCCGCATTTTATGAAACCTGTTTTAACCACTTCTTCCGCGCGCCGAACGAAAAAGACGGCGGCGATTTAGTGTATTACCAAGGTCACATTTCGCCAGGTATTTATGCCCGTGCTTTTGTGGAAGGCCGGTTAACTGCTGATCAGCTCGATAATTTCCGTCAGGAAGTCGGTGGTGAAGGTTTATCTTCTTACCCGCATCCAAAACTGATGCCGGAATTCTGGCAATTCCCGACAGTGTCGATGGGTTTAGGCCCAATCACCTCGATTTACCAGGCCCGTTTCCTCAAGTACTTAAACGGCCGTGGTCTGAAAGATACCAGCCAACAGCGTGTTTATGCTTTCCTTGGTGATGGCGAGATGGACGAGCCGGAAAGCCGTGGTTCGCTGTCGTTTGCGGCGCGGGAAAAACTGGATAACCTGTGTTTCCTGGTGAACTGTAACCTGCAGCGGTTAGATGGCCCGGTGATGGGCAATGGTAAAATCATCCAGGAACTGGAAGGTCTGTTCCGTGGCGCTGGCTGGAATGTGATTAAAGTGGTGTGGGGCAGTGGCTGGGACAAGCTGCTGGCTAAAGACACCACCGGCAAACTGCTGGAACTGATGAACGAAACGGTTGACGGTGACTATCAGACTTATAAAGCCAAAGATGGTGCTTATGTCCGTCAGCACTTCTTCGGTCGTTACCCGGAAACAGCGGCCCTGGTTGCTGATATGACGGACGATGAAATTTTCGCGTTAAAACGTGGCGGTCATGAACCTTCCAAACTGTACGCAGCATTTAAAGCGGCGCAAGAGACCAAAGGTCGTCCAACCGTGATCCTGGCCAAAACCATCAAAGGTTATGGCATGGGTGAAGCCGCTGAAGGCAAAAACATTGCCCACCAGGTGAAGAAAATGGACATGACCCATGTGCTGCAAATCCGCAAGCGCCTGAGTCTGGAAGACTATATCAGCGAAGACGATGTCCAGGCGCTGCCTTATATTCAACTGCCGGAAGGTTCAGCAGAACATCAGTATCTGCATGCCCGTCGTGCGGCACTGAATGGTTATACGCCGGTGCGGTTACCGAATTTCACTAAAGCCCTGACACTGCCAGAATTACCGGCTTTTGAAGGTTTACTGGAAGAGCAAAAACGGGAAATTTCCACCACCATGGCCTTTGTCCGTGGTCTGAATATCCTGTTAAAAGACGCCAATATCGGTCAGCAAATTGTGCCAATTATTGCCGATGAAGCCCGTACTTTCGGCATGGAAGGTTTGTTCCGTCAAATCGGTATCTATAACCCGCGTGGCCAGACTTACACACCGGAAGACCGCGCTATTGTTTCTTATTATAAAGAAGAAACTTCAGGTCAGGTGTTGCAGGAAGGCATTAACGAGCTGGGCGCGATGGCATCCTGGGTGGCGGCGGCAACGTCTTACAGCACCAACGATCTGCCGATGATCCCGTTCTACATTTATTATTCGATGTTTGGCTTCCAGCGCGTCGGTGATATGGCCTGGTTGGCCGGTGATCAGCAAGCCCGTGGTTTCCTGTTAGGCGCCACTGCCGGTCGTACCACATTAAACGGCGAAGGTTTACAACACGAAGACGGCCACAGCCATATTCTGGCCGGTACTGTACCGAACTGTATTTCTTACGACCCAACCTATGCCTATGAATTAGCTGTGATTATCCAGGACGGTATCCGTCGGATGTACGGCCCGGCACAGGAAAACGTCTATTACTACCTCACAGTGATGAACGAAAACTATCATCACCCGGCGATGCCACAAGGTGCCGAAGAAGGTATCCGCCGTGGTATTTACAAGCTGGAAACGCTCGCTGGCAACAAAGCCAAAGTGCAGTTACTGGGTTCAGGCACCATCCTGAATGAAGTGCGCCGTGCCGCTGAAATCCTCAGTGAAGAATATGGCATTGGTTCTGATGTATTCTCTGTGACGTCCTTTAACGAGCTGGCGCGTGATGGTCAGGATTGTGAGCGTCACAATATGCTGCACCCGGTTGAAGCGGAAAAAGTACCGTATCTGGCCACTGTATTGGGTCAGGCGCCAGTGATTGCCGCAACAGATTACATTAAAAACTATGCTGAACAGGTACGGGCTTTTGTACCGGCAGTATCTTACAAAGTACTGGGAACCGATGGTTTCGGCCGCTCTGACAGCCGCGAAAATCTGCGTCGTCACTTCGAAGTGAACGCCGGTTATATCGTGCTGGCATCGTTACGTGAGCTGGCGAAACAAGGTGAAATTGACAAGCAGCTGGTGAGCGACGCCATCGTTCGTTTTGGCATTGACACCAACAAGCCAAACCCGCTGTTCGCCTAAGAGGATTTGTAATGAGCATTGAAATTTTCGTACCAGATATTGGTGCAGATGAAGTTGAAGTGACAGAAGTTCTGGTCAAAGCCGGTGATACCGTGACACTGGATCAGTCCTTGTTAAGCGTGGAAGGCGACAAAGCAGCGATGGAAGTGCCAGCCCCACAAGCGGGTGTGGTGCAGGAAGTGCGCGTGAAAGCCGGTGACAAAGTGAAAACCGGTTCGCTGATTATGGTATTTGCCGGTGCCAGCACGGCCGCAGTTGCGGCACCAGCTGCACCTGCCGCCGCAGCTGCGCCTGTTGCGGCAGCCCCTGTGGCTGCGGCGCCAGCAGTCGCCACTTTGCAAGACGTGAAAGTGCCGGATATTGGTGGTGATGCGGTTGAAGTGACTGAAATCATGGTCAAAGTCGGCGATGTGGTCAAAGCCGACCAATCGCTGCTGAACGTCGAAGGCGATAAAGCCGCGATGGAAGTGCCGGCACCATTCGCTGGCACTGTGGCCGAAATTAAAGTGAAAGTTGGTGACAAAGTGTCCACCGGTGCACTGGTGTTTGTGTTTAGCACTGGGGCTGCAGCACCTGCTGTCGCAGCAGTACCAGCTCCGGCTCCTGCTGCGGTGGCACCAGTGGCCGCTGCGCCAGCGCCTGCCGTTGCCGCACCTGTCGCAGCAGCACCAGCCGCTGCGCCAGCAAGCACAGGTTTTGTCGAGAATCAGGCTTATGCCCATGCCTCACCTGTCGTTCGTCGGTTAGCCCGCGAATTTGGCGTTGATTTGTCAAAAGTCACTGGTACCGCCCGCAAAGGCCGGGTCCAGCGCGAAGACGTGCAAAACTACGTGAAAAACATTATCGCGCAGGTAGCCGCCGGTAAAGGTGCGGTCAGCGGCAGCGGTAACAGTGTTGGTTTTGATCTGATCCCTTGGCCAAAAGTAGATTTCAGCAAGTTCGGTGCGGTGGAAGAAAAACCACTGTCTCGTATTCAGAAACTCTCTGGCGCCAACTTACACCGCAACTGGGTACGCATTCCGCATGTGACGCAGTTTGATGAAGCTGATATCACTACCTTGGAAGAATTCCGCAAAGAACAAAATGCGCTGGCGGATAAAAAGAAAATGGGCGTTAAGTACACGCCATTGGTCTTTATCATGAAAGCGGTGGCCAAGGCACTGGAAGAGTTCCCAACCTTTAACAGCTCACTTTCAGAAGATGGTGCCAGCCTCATCCTGAAGAAATACGTGCACTTAGGCATTGCGGTGGATACACCCAATGGTCTGGTGGTGCCGGTGGTACGTGATGTCAATAAAAAAGGCATTATCGAACTGTCACGCGAGTTGCAGGAGATTTCTGTTAAAGCGCGCGAAGGCAAGCTGACCGCAGCGGATATGCAAGGTGGTTGTTTCACCATTTCCAGCCTGGGTGGCATTGGCGGTACGGCCTTTACGCCAATCGTCAACGCGCCTGAAGTGGCCATTCTGGGCGTGTCAAAATCTGACATTAAACCAAAATGGAATGGTAAAGAGTTTGAACCGCGGCTGATGGTGCCGTTATCAGTCTCCTATGATCACCGCGTGATCGATGGTGCGCTGGCAGCACGCTTTACGGCGACGCTGGCATCTTATTTAGCGGATATCCGCCAAATCATTATGTGATTGGCGCCACTTTGCCTTTAAGGCTGGCCGTTTTCATGGCCAGCCTGATGTTTGAGCTGAAAAGTTACGGGACATCTTTCAGGCAGGGTGATAAAATTCCGCCACTTTATTTCCTGGCCGCCTGTTTTAGACGGCTATCTGAGCAAAAGATAAAAAGGTACAACGATGAGCAACGAAATCAAAACGCAAGTTGTGGTGTTGGGCGCAGGCCCTGGTGGATACTCTGCTGCTTTCCGTGCAGCTGACTTAGGTCTGGAAGTCACTTTAGTTGAAGCACGCAGCACACTTGGTGGTGTTTGTTTAAATGTTGGCTGTATCCCGTCCAAAGCTTTATTACATGTTGCCAAAGTAATTGATGATGCCCGCGACATGGCTTCTCACGGTGTGACTTTTGGTACGCCTGAGATCGACTTAGATAAAATTCGTGCATGGAAAGACAAAGTAGTTGGTCAACTGACCAATGGTCTGGCTGGCATGTCAAAAATGCGCAAAGTAAAAGTGGTCACTGGCTACGGTAAATTCACCGGTGCCAATACGCTGCAGGTTGGCGATACCACTATTACTTTTGACCAAGCGATTATCGCTGCCGGTTCTGAGCCAGTGGCACTGCCATTTATGCCAAAAGATGATCCACGTATCATCGATTCAACCGGCGCCCTGGAATTAAAAGACATCCCGGCCGAAATGCTGGTGTTAGGCGGCGGTATCATCGGTTTAGAAATGGGTACTGTGTATCGTGCGCTGGGTTCTAAAGTGTCAGTGGTTGAATTTGCTGATCAGTTAGTGCCAGCAGCCGATACTGACCTGGTCAAAGTGTACACCAAGTACAATAAAGACAATTTCAACATCATGCTGTCGACCAAAGTTGTGGCGGTTGAAGCCAAAGCGGATGGTCTGTATGTGACCTTCGAAGGCAAAAACGCGCCGGCGGCACCTGTTCGTTTCGACAAAATTTTAGTGGCTGTTGGTCGTCGTCCAAACGGCAACCTGCTGGATGCAACCAAAGCCGGTGTGAATGTTGATGAGCGTGGTTTTATCAATGTTGACAAACAATTACGGACCAACGTGCCGCATATTTTTGCTATCGGTGACGTGATTGGTCAACCAATGCTGGCACACAAAGCTGTGCATGAAGGTCATGTGGCGGCTGAGGTTATCTCTGGCCTGAAACACTTCTTCGACCCACGTTGCATTCCTTCTGTAGCTTACACAGATCCGGAAATGGCCTGGGTTGGTTTAACCGAAAAAGAAGCCAAGGAAAAAGGTATCGCTATTGATACTGCAACTTTCCCATGGGCCGCTTCTGGCCGTGCTATCGCTTCAGCCCGGACTGAAGGTTTCACCAAACTGATTTTCGACAAAGAAACCCACCGTATTTTGGGTGGCGCTATTGTTGGTATCAATGCCGGTGAAATGCTGGGTGAAATCTGTTTAGCGGTAGAAATGGGTGCAGATGCCGAAGATATCGCGCTGACCATCCATGCCCACCCAACACTGAATGAATCGATCGGCTTAGCGGCTGAAATGTACGAAGGTTCAATCACTGACTTGCCAAATCCAAAAGCGAAAAAGAAATAAGCTGCTGATTTGACAGTTAACAAAGGCCGCATTGCGGCCTTTGTGTTTTTTAGGTTTCAGCGTGCGCTGCTGGTTATTTAGCTTGACAGTGACTTGATCAGTAACAGGCGCTTTTTATAAGCTGCTGCTATAGTTTCTGCGTATAAAGAACGCAACTCAGTGTCATGGCGTTAGTATTTTGTAAAATTCTGACCCCGGCGGCACCGACTTGTGCCGGATCAAACAAAAGCCAAAAAAATACTCCTGAGAACCCAAGAGAATCTGCCTAAATCCTTGTATCAGGCAGGGCTTTTCATTATGATCCGCCGTATTTTTCAACTTATAATAATCGCTGTAATTCAGCCGCTTAAATTGGTCACAAATTAAGCGTAAACGTGGAGATGAGTGGATGAGCAATGCGCCAGTCGATCATGGTCGCCGTCGCTTCCTCACTATCGCAACCTCAGTGGTAGGTGGCGTTGGTGCAGTTGGAGCTGCTGTTCCCTTTATTGCGTCCTGGAATCCGAGTGAGAAGGCCAAACAAGCTGGTGCAGCTGTGACCGCCAATATCAGCAAACTCGAGCCGGGTCAGTTAATTCGGGTAGAATGGCGTGGCAAACCGGTTTGGGTCGTAAAACGTACGCCTGAGATGTTAGAACAGCTTGCCAAAGTTGAAGGTCAATTGCGTGACCCGGCATCTGATGAAGAGCAACAACCGGCTTACGCCAAAAATCAGCACCGGTCTATCAAGCCGGAGATTTTTGTGGCCGTGGGGATTTGTACTCACCTCGGATGTTCTCCAACCTATAAACTCAGTGATTTTGATGCCCATGTAGAAGGTTTACCTTCAGGTTTCTTCTGTCCATGCCATGGTTCAACCTATGACATGGCGGGTCGGGTATTCTCCGGCGTGCCGGCCCCGAAAAACCTGATGATCCCACCATATATGTTTACCGATAATGACACTATGTTATTGATCGGTGCTGACGAGGGGACTGCCTGATGTTTAAAAATCTGATGAGCTGGATCGAATACCGCATGCCGTTTATGGAGAAAATGAACCTCCACGTCATGCAGTACCCGGCACCAAAAAACTTCAACTTCTGGTACTTCTTCGGTTCGCTGGCGATGTTAGTACTGGTCAACCAGATTGTTACAGGCATCTGGTTAACCATGAACTTCGAACCTTCTGCTGAACGCGCTTTTGCCTCAGTTGAATATATTATGCGTGACGTCGATTACGGCTGGTTGTTGCGTTATATGCACAGTACCGGTGCTTCTGCCTTCTTCGTCGTTGTTTACCTGCATATGCTGCGCGGCATGATGTACGGTTCTTACCAGAAACCACGCGAATTGCTGTGGATCTTCGGGATGCTGATTTTCCTGGTGTTGATGGCTGAAGCTTTCATGGGTTATTTACTGCCATGGGGCCAAATGTCGTTCTGGGGTGCTCAGGTTATTATCTCGATTTTCGGTGTTATTCCGGGCATTGGTGATGATTTAACGCTGTGGATCCGCGGTGACTATGTTATCTCCGGTGCGACCTTAAACCGTTTCTTCGCGCTGCACGTGATTGCGCTGCCATTAGTGTTAGTGATCTTAGTGTTCCTGCACATTATTGCCTTGCACGAAGTGGGTTCAAATAACCCGGACGGTATTGACGTGAAGCGGCCAAATGATGGCAGCAAGATTGAAAATAACGTGTCGGATAAATTTACTTTCCATGAATACTTCACCAAAGGCGGTAAGAAAATTATCGTTGATGCCATTCCTTTTCACCCGTATTACACGGTGAAGGATATCGTTGGTGTGGTTGGTTTCCTGTTGCTGTTCTGTGGCGTGATTTTCTTCGCACCTGAAGGTGGTGGTTTCTTCTTAGAGCCGCCAAACTTTGAACCGGCTAACCCGATGAAAACCCCTGATCACATTGCTCCGGTTTGGTACTTCACACCATTCTATGCCATTTTGCGCGCTGTGCCTGATCAGTTGTTTGGCGCTATCTTTATGTTCCTGGCGATTATTTTCCTGGCGTTATTACCATGGTTAGATCGTTGCCCGGTACGTTCAGTCCGCTACCGCAGCACGCTGCACAAATTGAACCTGGTGAACTTCTGTATCAGCTTCGTAGTGCTGGGTGTGCTGGGTGTGTTACCAGCGACGCCAACCTACACGCTGCTGGCACAAATTTTCTCTTTCACTTATTTCGCGTTCTTTGGTTTGCTGTGGTTATACAGTAAAAATGAAAAAACCAAGCCACTGCCTGTGAGGTTATCATAATGCTGAAACAGTTATTCTCAGTACTGGCTCTGGTGGCTTCTTCTGCTGCGTTGGCAGCAGGAGGACACGTGGTCCATCTGGACAAAGCACCGATTGACCTGCACGATAAAGAATCGCTGCAGCGTGGTGCCAAGATGTTCCAGAACTACTGTCTGGGCTGTCACCAGATGGAATACCAGCGTTATTCACGGACTTTCCGTGATTTGGGTATTCCGGATGACGTGGGCATGCAAGAACTGGCTTTTACCGCCACTAAAGTCGGTGACTTTATTAAAAACTCGGCACCAAAAGCTGATTTGGCACGTTGGTTTGGTGCTCCACCACCAGATTTAACCAACGTGGCACGGGTACGGGGTCCGGACTGGATCTATACCTATCTGCGTTCTTTCTACGTCGACCCAAGCCGTCCTTTTGGCGTCAACAACGAAGTGTTCCCGCTGGTCGGTATGCCGCACGTGCTGCAGGAACTGCAGGGTGTGCCAAGCAAGAAATATGAAACCCGCCTGGTTGATGGGGAATCAAAAGAAGTGTACGTCGGTATTGTGGCGGATGAATCAGGTGAGCTGAGCCCGGAAGAGTATGACCGCGCTGTAGCAGATCTGGTGAATTACCTGGAATATACCGGTGAACCTTCTAAACTGGAATCCCGCAGTCTTGGGATTAAAGTGATGATTTTCTTATTGATCTTCTTCGTGTTGGCTTTCCTGCTGAAGAAAGAATACTGGAAAGACGTCCACTGAGTCAGTGACTGACTATTCGTGAAGGGGCCTGTGGGCCCCTTTGCCGTTTCAAATTATCCGGAGGAATTCATGGCAATATCTGCCAACAGACGTGCTGCGATGACGTTGTTTACGGCTGCCAACGATATGTACAGCCATCAGGTCAGAATGGTACTGGCAGAAAAAGGGATTACTGCCGATATTCTGCTGGTCAGCCGGGATAATTTGCCGGAAGATGTGTACGAAGTAAATCCATATGGCTCCTTGCCAACCTTGCTCGATCGGGACCTGGCGTTATACCAGGCCGATATCATTATGGAATATCTGGACGAACGATTCCCGCATCCACCGTTATTACCGGTTTATCCGGTGGAACGGGGAAAAACCCGCTTGATGTTGTATCGGATCAAACATGACTGGTACGGCATGGCAGAAAAAATTCTGCAGGACAGTGATGATGCTGCCGAGGCCAGACGTGATTTACGCGAAAGTTTATTATCGATAGCGCCGTTATTTCAGGAAACCGCTTATTTTATGAGTGAAGAATACAGTTTCCTCGATTGTTATATGGCGGCGTTATTATGGCGTTTACCGCTGTTGGGTATTGAGTTATCCGGCCCTGGCAGTAAAGAGCTGAAAAATTATATGATCCGGTTGTTTGAACGTGACGGCTTCCAACAGTCGCTGACCGAAGCCGAACGGGATATCCGTCGCGGTAGCAGCTATAGCAGGTAACAGCATGATGAAAATGACCCCAAACCGGCCTTATTTATTAAGAGCCTTTTATGAATGGATTGTCGATAATAATCTAACGCCTTATCTGGTGGTAGACGCCACTTTGCCAGGCGTGCGCGTGCCGCCGCAACATGTGCAGAATGGCCAGATTGTGCTGAATATTAACCCATCAGCCGTCGGCAATTTAGTGCTTGGCAATGATGCGGTCACTTTTAATGCCCGCTTTGGCGGCAGCCCTTTTGCACTGAATATTCCGCAGCGCGCTGTACTGGCAATTTATGCCCGTGAAAACGGTGCCGGTACTATGTTTACTGCCGAAGAAGAGGATGAAGAGCTGAGCGCGGAAGAACTGGCGGAATTAGAGCTTGAAGATGAGCCGGCAGCGCCGGCACTTGGATTGGTGGCTGATACCGCAGCACCTGAGCCAACAGTGGCTGGAAGCGTTGCGACTGAATCTGCCAAGACCGAAGCGACCAAGCCGGCAGGCGACAAAAAGACCTCGCATTTGCGGGTGATTAAATAAGTTTGAACTAAGGGGTCAGGTCCTCACGCTGACCCCATTGCTCCTGTTGGAACAAGGCACGGCGCCAGACCTAGCCCCATCATTCAGCTTCAACCCGATGCCACTTGCCAGAAAGTCCGCATCAGCGGTTCGTGCAAACGCTTGGACTGCATACAAATACCCAGTTCAAAAGGCTCGAACTGATAATCCAGCGACAACGCCCGTACCCGATCCCGCACTGGACTGTGCTGCACCACGGCATCTGGGGCTATGGCAATGCCAGTACCGAGCGCCACCATACTGACCATGGCTTCATGACCTTCAACCTTGGCGACAATATTCGGCGTGATGCCGGTATGTTTAAGCCATTGGTCCAAGCGACTGCGGGCTGGACCATGCTCAGGCACTATCATTGGAATGTCTTGCCAGGGTATGGGATTTTGCGCCAATAAATCATTGGTTTTACAAGGGATCACCGGCGCAATCAGTTGCAGCGGTAATTGCGCGATACGACTGAACGCGATATTCAATGGTAGGTTCGGCGGATAGACCGCTAATGCCACATCGGCTTCATCTTGCCGGACTTTTTCCAGGGCGGCGGCGGCATCACCGGTAGTCAGTTGAATTTCTGCCTTGGGGCACAACAGCCGGAATTTATCCAGAATGGCAGGTAAATGGCTATAACTGGCAGTGACGGTGCAAAACAGTCGCAATTGGCCTTGCAGTTCAGTACTGGTCAGCGCCAAATCGACCTGGAGCTGATGCCAGTCTTCCAGATATTTCTTCACAAACTGCACAAAGCGACTACCTGCTGGGGTCAGTCGGACCGAGCGATTGTCCCGGCTGAATAATTGCACCCCTAAATCTTCTTCCATCCGCTGAATGATCCGCGTCAAAGTCGAGGGGCTGACATACAACTGCTCGCTGGTTTTACTGAAATTTAAGCTGCTGGCTAAGTGTAAAAACAGCTGGGCGCTGCGAATATCCATCAGAAATCCTCTGTCAGTTGGTTAGCCTGGTGATTGGGTCATAGTGGCAAGGGTTGAGCCCAATGAAGTAATCAATATTGCAAAAAGTGAAATGCTGTCTTGATAATATATCACTTCACGCAATGTGAACACTGGCCTATGCTCTGTCCATCAAAACAACGCAGCCACACGCGTTGTTCGGCCCAGCGCTATCCAGGTCGTGTTGCGACCTCAGCCACCGGCAACTAACTTATTCAGGTACAGAATTATGGCAAATTATTTCAACACACTGAATCTGCGTCAGCAGTTAACCCAACTGGGCAAATGCCGTTTTATGCAAAAAGACGAATTTGCCGACGGTTGTCACTTACTGCAAGGCTGGAAAGTTGTCATTGTCGGTTGTGGTGCGCAAGGTTTAAACCAAGGTTTGAATATGCGCGATTCAGGCTTAGATATTTCCTATGCGCTGCGGGCCGATGCCATTGCGCAGCAACGCAAATCTTTTGTTCAGGCCAGCCAAAATGGTTTTGTGGTGGGTACTTATGAGCAGTTGATCCCAACCGCTGATTTAGTGTTAAACCTGACGCCGGATAAACAGCATACCTCAGTGGTCAAAGCTGTGATGCCATTGATGAAACAAGGTGCGACCTTGGCTTATTCGCATGGCTTTAATATCGTCGAAGAAGGCACGCAAATCCGGCCTGATATCACGGTGATTATGGTAGCGCCGAAATGTCCGGGCACTGAGGTTCGGGAAGAATATAAACGTGGTTTTGGCGTGCCAACCCTGATTGCAGTGCATCCGGAAAACGACCCGCAAGGCCGTGGTCTGGCGATTGCCAAAGCTTATGCTTCGGCGACAGGTGGTGACCGTGCTGGCGTATTGGAATCAAGTTTTGTCGCTGAAGTGAAATCAGACTTAATGGGCGAACAAACCATTTTGTGTGGCATGTTACAAACCGGCGCTATTTTAGCTTATGACAAGTTAGTGGCTGATGGTTATGAAGCTGGTTTTGCCGCCAAATTGATCCAATACGGTTGGGAAACTATCACCGAAGCGCTGAAGCACGGTGGCATCACCAACATGATGGACCGACTGTCGAATCCGGCCAAAATCAAAACCTTTGAGTTGGCTGAGCAGTTAAAAGGTCTGTTAAGACCGCTGTTTGCCAAGCATATGGATGACATTATTTCGGGTCAGTTCTCTACTACGATGATGGCGGACTGGGCCAATGACGACCAACAGCTGTTAGGCTGGCGGGAAGAAACCCGGCAAAGTGGTTTTGAAAATGCGCCGGTTTCAGCCGAACAGATTGCCGAACAAGATTATTTTGACCGCGCACTGTTATTGGTGGCGATGGTGAAAGCTGGGGTAGAACTGGCGTTTGAAACCATGGTGGAAGCCGGTATTGTCGAAGAATCAGCTTATTATGAGTCATTACATGAAACACCGCTGATCGCCAATACCATTGCGCGCAAACGTTTGTATGAAATGAACGTGGTGATCAGCGATACCGCTGAATATGGTAACTACCTGTTCGCCAATGCGGCAGTGCCGCTGCTGCGCGAACTGGTCAATACCATCAGCCCGGAATTACTTGGCCGCGGACTCAATGCCGCTCACACTGGCGTGGATAATATCCGCTTGATTGAAGTCAATGAGGCTATCCGCCAGCATCCGGTGGAAATCGTGGGTAAAAAATTACGTGGTTACATGACGGCGATGAAACGCATCGTGAACCAATAACTGAGTTTTACGTGGACCTTGGTTGTTTGCCCGGCTTTGCCGGGCTTTTTTTTGGTGCGCCGCGCACGAATCGATCTTGTTCTGCAGTGGCTGGATTGCTACCTTCTGCCATACGAACTTGTTGTTGCAGCCAAAAGAGGGATACTGAATGAAATCAATAGCACTGGTGGCCCATGATGGAAAAAAAGCCGAACTGATCCAATGGGTGGAGCGACATGCCGGCTTTTTCCAGGATAAAATCTTATACGCCACCGGCACCACAGGCCGTTTGCTAAGTAGTGCATTGGCGCAGCCGGTGCACTGTTTTGCCAGTGGCCCCTTAGGCGGCGATCAACAAATTGGCGCCCTGATCGCCGAGCAAAAAATTGATTGGTTGATTTTTTTCTGGGACCCACTGTCATCGCAACCGCATGATCCGGATGTCAAAGCCCTGATCCGGCTGGCAGTGGTCTGGAATATCCCGGTGGCCTGTAATAGCGCCACCGCAGATTTTATTGTCCATTCCACTTTGTTACAGCAGCAGTATCAGCGGGCTGTGCCGGACTTTAGCGCTCATCAGCAACGTCTAATCGCTCAACCCTGAGCGGGAGTGCTATCTGGCGGCCGCTTGTTGCTTGGCTTTTGCTTGCTCAATCCGTTCACTGCTGGTTGGGTGGCTACTGAGGTAGCGGGTCCAGTTTTCTATGCTTTGTGCATCCTGACCTGCTGCCGCTTGCCGGATAGCTTGCATCGCGTCGATAAAACCTGTGGTCGCTTTGCCCAGCTGCAATAACTGACTGGTGGCAAAATCGTCGGCCTGGCTTTCCATTTGTCGCGAGAAGTTATTTTGCAACAAACTACTGCCGGTGCCGAGCAGGGTTTCTGTCAGGCCTTCCAGGTCGCTGAACAACATGGCAAACATCACAGTGGTCGCCGTCGATTGGACCAGTAAGGTCAGGCCATGTTGGTGGCGGACATGGCCAGCCTCATGCAGAAATACTGCCAGTAACGCATCAGGTTTATCGTGCAATAACTGCACTAGTTGGTCGGTAAATACCACAGTGCCGGCTGGTAACGCAAAAGCATTGGGCCCCAGTTTTTCAGCATGGCGAAACTGGATATCTACCTTGACTCTGGCGCTTTCAGGCAAGTCTTGCATGGCCTGCAACCATTGTTGCCGCCATTGTTGTTGCTCCTGTGCTGACAGTTTGGATGGATCTAACAGGGTTTGATCCAACAGTTGCAGTGTTTGTTTGTCAACCGCCTGCACTGCCGCTGGCGGCAGCCACGGCACCAGCGCGACTGCTAGTTTTGGCATGCCAACCATGGTCAGCCACCACAACAGCAGTGGCACCAACAGCACCGACAACAGAATCACACCTTTATGCTGTTCCAATCGGGTGGCCAGACTGGCGTTTTGTGTTGCGAGCAGCCGCCGGCTGAGCCTGAAACTGAGGTCGGCCGGAATAAAATAACTGCCATCGCTAAAACGCAGTTCTTGTGCCAGGCCTGGCAAATCGGCACCCTGACTGAACTCAGTGCCTTGCCACACCACCTGTTGATCGGCGGACTGACAAATCTGCACCAGATCCTTCGTGATCTGCAGCTGCGCCGCACAGCACTGGCTGCTGGCGGCAAAATAAAAAGTCCCTGTGACTGGCTGCATATCAGGTCAACGAGAAGTCGGCGTCATACAAACCTGCGGCATCATCTGCAAAAGCGGAAGATTCAGCAGCCAGTTGATCCCGCAGTTGATCCAGCGCCGGCTGGACTGTTACTTCGGTATGTTCAGCGAGCAGCCGGCTGATGCGGATTTTCGCGAAGGGATAAGCTAAACCGAGTGAAACGGCAATCAATAACAGGTTGGTCAGGCTGACCAGAAATAATTTCAGTACCGGCACATCAGATTTGAAACTGGCCAGTTCAGGTAATGTGGTGGCATTAAATAAATGATTGCGGATGATGGCTTGATAGACAGCACCTGTCAGGGTTAATAATGCCAGATAAGCCAGCATTAATGGCGCGAACAACCAAGGCGCCGCTTTCAGATCGCTATCCTGTGCGTTGAATTGCAGGGCCACGGCAATCACAATCGCTAACCCCACTAAACCAACACAAACCAGTAACGCCATCAGCGCTGCCCGGTAATAACTGCTGGTGCTGGTATTGACCACAAAGGTTTTACCGCCATAACTGATATGGCCAAAGACATACTGATCCAGTCGTTTTAGCACCCATGGCAATGCCAGATATAAAGTGAACATACTGAGAAATGGCAACAGCATAAAATTAATCATCGCATCACCGTAACCGCCCTGAAAACCAAAGCGCACATTGCGGTAACTGGTCATCCGCAGGTTAAAACGGACGCTCATGATCAGCAGCCACGGCATAATAAATAAAAAGGCGATGGCGGCGATAATGGCCACTAACGGGAACAGATTGGTCAATACTGAAATCAATAAAAACAGCCCGACTGCCAACAAACGACCTTTCAGAATTTGCATCGGGGTGGCCAGATAACGAAAAGCATGCCCATCAATTTGGGTATGGCCATAGAAATACTGCATGGTTCTGACTTTGGCCCAGGCGCTGTAAATACCAAGCGTCAGGATACTGAGTAAAATATTCACAATCCAGATGCCAAAAAATTCGCTGCCGCGCCCACTAAAGTTGATACGACCGCTGCGAGCCTGCGCCGCATGGTTAGTTTGAGTGTCCATGAAAGTCCTTTTAGGGAATTATGTTAAAAATTGTAACCAGTTTAACTTTGCTTTTACTTGCTGTCGAGAGGGGCCTGTGCAATTGAGCCTATGCTGCCAATGGGCTGGTTTAAAAATCATCGTGCAGGTTGGGGGTATAACTTGGGTTGGACCGCGAGGGAGATGAATGTAAGTCGCTTGTGGCAACAAGGCAGGGACAAGCACTGCATAGCTTATGCCTGCTGCCAGCCAAAGCAGCAGGCCGGGCAGCAGACTTAACGATAAAACGCTTCGACTGTACCTTTGATGGTGATTAACAAGGCTTGGCCACGGCGGTCAACCGCTTTACCAGCCGGTACTCTGACCCAGCCTTCGCTGATGCAATATTCTTCGACATCAAAACGTTCTTTGCCATTGAGGCGGATGCCAATGTCAAATTCAAAAATTTCCGCCGCATAAAATGGGCTGCGGGGATGGACGCAAAGGCGATCCGGTAATGCCGGGCGAGCTGTAGTATCGTTCATGCTGTTGATCTGTGTTGAAGAAAAAAGAGCGCTATTGTAGGCAATGCTGCGCGCTGGCTCAAGGACTTCTCCACAACACTGGCTGCATCACGAGCTGATCGCGTCCAGCTGCCAACTCTGCATCTCGTACAACCTTGATACCGTCCGTTCAAAAGCAAAACTTAGCTGGCTGGCCTGGTAGAGTTCAGTCACCGGTACTTGCGCGGTCAGCAGTAATAAACAGCGGCGGTCGTAACATTCGTCCACCAGGGCGATAAAACGGCGCGCTTCGTTATCGAGTTTGCTGACAAACAGTTCCTGCGCTTCCCGCTGATAATTTTCTTCCACGCCATGCAAAATGGCCGTGTCAGAGACGCGGGTAAATTGCGGTACATTGGCAACGGCAATCAGACGATAGTCGCTGGCCAGCGCCATATAATCGAGCTGACTGCGCGGGCCTGAGCACAAGGCCATAAAATCAAAACCGATAGCAAGTTCATTGCGCCATAAACAAGGCACAGATCTTTGCAGCAGATTGATCTCGCTGATGAACTGCAGCGGGCCTGTCAGTTGCTCGGTTTGTTGCTGCAACCACTGCAGGCTGTGCCGGCCGGCCGGGGTTAACTGATAATAACGAAAATCAGCAGCGCTTAAGCGGCGGTAATCCAGACCATGATCAAGCGGCAACACCTGACAATACTGGTGTAATAGAGCGATAGTGGGTAAGAACCTGCTGCGCTGCAAGCCATTGCGGTACAGCTCATCTGGCGGCGCATTGGAGGTGGTGACCAACACGACACCGAGCCTGAACAGCTCGCGCCATAAGGTGCCCAGCAGCATGGCATCGCCAATGTCTGTGACAAAAAACTCATCAAAACAAAGCAGCTGATATTGCCGGGCCCATTGGGCGGCAATCTGACGCAGTGGTTCCGGCTGGCCACTCAGTTGGTGTAATTCCTGATGCACCCGAGCCATAAAGTGATGAAAATGCAGCCGAATTTTGCGATCTGTGGCTAAATGCTGATAAAAACTGTCCATCAGCATGGTTTTACCGCGACCCACAGGACCATGCAGATAAATACCACGCTGTGGTGCAGCCGCTGGTGGCTGCGGGCTGCTCAATTGTCCGGCCAGAGTTGCCAGTTGTTGTAAACAAAACCATTGTGCCGGGTCGAATTGCAATAGCCCTTGTGCGACTTGCTGTTGATACTGCTGCAGCATAGAAGGTCCTGTGAAGAAAAAATGGGCGTGCGATTCGTCGACACGCCGCCAACTGTGGTGTTAAGCCTCCGGGCTGGCGCCCAGGTGACGGTTCAGCCAACCGATAAATTCCTGATACCAAAATATTGAATTGTTCGGTTTTAAAATCCAATGGTTTTCATCCGGGAAATACACCAACCGCGCTTCGATATTCTTGCCTTTGAGGACACCATAGAGTTCCAGTCCTTGCGTCACCGGCACCCGGTAGTCCAGCTCACCATGCGTGACCAGCATCGGGATACTGAAGTTTTCGGCAAACATGGCCGGATTCACCTGCTGCAGTTTATCCTTGTCCTGCCAGGGTGAGCCGCCGTAAGCGGCAGGCCGGTGCAGGGTGCTGTCGGAGGCAAACTGACTGAGCAGGTTGTAGACACCGGCGTGTGAAATCAGCGCTTTATACTTGCTGCTATGACCGGCTATCCAGTTCACCAGATAACCGCCATAACTGCCGCCGGCTGCAGCGACCCGGCTTTCATCGATAAAACCGCGTGATACCATATAATCGACCGCAGCTTCCGAGTCGAAGAAAGGTTTACTGGCATGATCGCCATGGATAGAAGCGGTAAAAGCGTCGCCAAAGCCGGTCGAACCATGAAAGTTTGGCAAAATAGTGACATAACCGGCGGCGGCAAACACCTGCGGATTCCAGCGATAACTGAAACTGTCACCAAAATAACTGTGCGGGCCGCCATGCAGCAGGTTCAGCAAAGGCCAACGCTGGCTGGGATTAAAATTGGGCGGATACACAATAAACATCTGGATGGGCTTGCCATCGGCGCCGGCAAAAGAGGCTTCTTCGACTTTGCCCCATTGCACCTGTTGTTGCAGCTGTTGGTTAAACTGGCTGACTTGTTTCAGGGTGCGGCTTTGATTATCCAGTAAAAACACTTCCGGCAACTGACTGATGCCATGTTGTACCAACACAAATTGCTGAGCATTGGCGACCTGGAATTGCTCGTTACTGCCCTGGCGCAACACTTGCTTCACCGCGCCACCCTGCACTGGGACTGAAAACACCGATTCCCGCGCTTTATCCGCAGCAGTGAAGTACAACATTTTGCTGTCTTTGGAAAAATGCCATTGGGCGGCGGATAAATCGACATTGGCAGCCAGTGGGCTGGCGGTTTTTTTCGCCAGGTTAAAGTTCATCAGCCGAACCGCATCTTCAGTAAAGTCCAGCCGTTTTTGCGCGCCATACACCAGGGTTCTGCCATCCGGACTAAACAAAGGTTTGCTGTCGTCGGCCTTATTGGCTGCGGTGATATTGACAAAATTGCCACTGCCATCAGTCTCTACCAGTAAAATATCCCGGTTTAATTGCTGATAGGGGGCAGGGCTGGTCACTGCACTGACGGCAATGGTTTTATCATCCGGCGACAAATCGTATTCAGCAGCCCCATCCAGGCTAAACCAGCGTTGCCAGTTCGGGGTCAGCGAGCGGATTTCGCCGCTATCGATGTCAACGCTGAACAACTGTGGATACCAGTTGTCAGTCAGCCATTGGTCCCAAAAACGATAAACCCGGTTTTCACTGACTTTGGCACTGATATTGGCACTGCCTTTGGCTGCCGCTTTTTGTTGTTGGGCTTGCGCCAGGGCGGCAAAATCACCATTAAAGCCGGCAGGAACCTTGGCCACAAACAGCAATTTTTTACCGTCATGGAACCAATGTGGTGCAGTGACGGCGACCGGTAACTTGGTAATGGCTTTGGCTTCGCCGCCAAACACCGGCATCACATATAATTGTGGATGTTGCTGGTCCCGCTTGGATAAAAATGCGATACGGCGGCCATCCGGACTCCAGATCGGATGGGTATCGTTGGCACTATGGCTGGTGAGCGTGATTTGTTTACCGGATGCCAGTTCCAGTAGTTGAATGTCGGCATTGCCTTTGTCGCTGGTCAGATCGTAGCGGGTGAGGCTAAATACGGCACGCTGACCATCCGGAGACACCTGTAAACCACTGGGTCTGGCCACTTGCCAGAGCATTTCGGCTGTCAGTTTTTCAGCCGCCAGGCTTAGCGGGGTGAAAAAAGCAGCTAACAAACTGATCGAAAACAGCAATTTCATGGTAAATCATCCAAAAACAAGCAAAACTGGCGTTAGCATAGGCCAAGCGCCGGTCAGCTGGCAACCGCTAGCCCGCCGCCTGAGGTTGATTTGACGCTGCCACCGCTGTTTTGTTGAGAATTATTCTTGTTTATGTATACTTGCGACAGCAAGGCGCTGCCGTTATGAGCAACGCCTTGCCGTCATCTGACATTTATTTCACCTTCAGCAAGAGGAAACTTTGATGATCCGTACTTTATTCAGCCGACCTGCAGTAGCGTTGCTGCTGGCTGGTTGCAGCACCATGGCACAGGCCAGCGAAGTAAATGTGTATTCTGCCCGTCAGGAAGAACTGATCAAACCGGTGCTGGATAAATTTACCGCCAGCACTGGGATCAAAGTCAATCTGATCACCGGCAAACCGGATGAACTGATTAGCCGGATGGCGAGCGAAGGCCGTAACAGCCCGGCTGATGTGCTGATCAGTACTGATGTTGGCCGGTTATACCGGGCGCAACAACAGGACTTATTGCAACCCATCCAATCCAAGCTGCTTGATGACAGTATTCCGGCGCACCTGCGCGACCCAGCGGCGCATTGGTTTGGGTTAACAGTGCGGGCGCGGCCTATTGTGTATGTGCCTGGTAAAGTCAATCCAGCCGAGTTATCCACGCTGGAAGCCCTGGCAGAGCCGAAATGGCGCGGTCGGATTTGTATCCGTTCTTCTGACAATATTTATAACCAGTCGATGATTGCTGCCATGATTGCCAGCATCGGTGAAGAAAAAACCCTGCAATTTGCCAAAGGTTTAGTGGCCAATTTCGCCCAGCCGCCTAAAGGTGGCGATCGCGACCAAATTAAAGCGGCGGCAGCAGGCGTTTGTGATATCGCCATCGCCAATACCTATTATTTAGCCGGCATGTTTGATGATGCCAAAGACGCGGCTGCGGCTAAACAAGTCAAAGTGTTCTGGCCAAATCAGGCCGATCGGGGTGCTCATATCAATATTTCTGGCGCTGCAGTGGCCAAATACGCCAAAAATAAAGCGCAGGCACAGCAACTTATCGAATATATGGTGCAGCCGGAAGCACAAAACTGGTATGCCAGTACCAACCATGAATATCCGGTGTTAAAATCGGTCAGCCAAAGCGCTGTGCTCAAAAGCTTTGGTCCTTTTAAAGCTGAGCAGCTGCCGCTGGTCAAATTAGGCGAACTGAACGCCCAGGCATTGCAATTGATGGATAAAGCCGGTTGGAAATAAAAACGCAGAGTCCCGCTGCCAAGGTGGGGCTGGATTGAGAGTTGTTGTCGTGGTTACAGGTCAGCCAATCAACTGGCCTGTTGCGCTATTGAGCAGTCGGAGCCGGTTGTGCTGAATCATCAGAAATCAGCGCTAAGGCGCGCTGGCCGCTGGCGCCTTTTGTTGCCGCAGTTGCCGGTCTTAAGTCTCGCTTTGTTGTTGCTGATGCCGCTGTTGGTGGTGTTTAGCAGTTGGTTGCAGCCCGATTGGCCGCTGTGGCAGCATCTGCGCAGCACCGTATTGGCCGATTACCTGCAAAATTCGTTATTGCTGGCGGCCGGGGTGGGCGCGGGTGCATTGTTGATCGGCACCAGCCTTGCCTGGCTACTGGTTTTTTACCGCTTTCCTGGCCGCGATTTACTGCAATGGTTGGTGTTATTGCCGTTGGCGATGCCGGCTTATATCATTGCTTACACTTATACCGGCATGCTGGATTTTGCCGGTCCAGTGCAAACCGCCTTGCGCGATTGCTTTGGCTGGCGTTACGGTGATTATTATTTCCCGCAAATCCGCTCCTTAGGCGGCGCTATCTTGTTGCTGTCATTGGTGTTGTACCCTTATGTTTATTTACTGGCGCGCACTGCCTTTGCCGCTCAGTCGGCCCGGTTGGCCGAAGCCAGCTTAAGTCTCGGCCTGTCGCGGCGTCAGCATTTTTTTAAAGTCACTTTACCTATGGCCAGACCGGCGCTGGTGACCGGTATGGCGCTGGCCATGATGGAAGCTTTTGCTGATTATGGCACCGTGCAATATTTTGGTGTGCCGACCCTGACCACAGGAATTTTCCGCACCTGGTTTGGCATGGGTCAACAAAGTGGCGCGGCCCAGTTAGCGGCCTTGCTTTGTTCGCTGGTGTTGGTGCTGATTTATCTGGAATTAGCCTCACGTCGCCAACTGCACTTTTTTTATCAGGGCCAGGCGCATCAGGCGGTGGCAGGACGGCAATTGCGAGGCGGCAAAGCTGTGCTGGCGTTGTTACTAGCATTGTTGCCGCTGACGCTGGGATTTTTGTGGCCTGCCACAGTCTTACTGAGCTGGGCGTTACAAGACTGGCAGCAATTCCTCAGTCCAACCTATCTGCAGTTGTTATGGCATAGTTTCAGCTTAGCGATCATGGCGGCAGTGCTGGTGGTGACGGTAGCTCTGCTGCTGGCTTATGGCTTAAGACTTTATAAACAATGGCCATCACAATTGCTGATCCGCCTTGCCGGCATGGGCTATGCGGTGCCTGGCACTGTGATTGCCATCGGCGTGATGTGGCCGCTGGGTTATCTGGATAATCAACTGGATCTGTGGCTGGAGCAGCAGTTTGGTCTGCGCAGCGGTTTATTATTATCCGGGACTTTATTTGCCTTGTTGCTGGCGTATACAGTGCGGTTTTTGGCGGTGGCACTGCAGGGAATTGAAGCTGGCCTGGGGCAGATCAAACCCAGTATGGATCAGGCTGCCCGCTCGCTGGGTTTATCCGGCCGACGGGTGTTATGGCGGGTGCATCTGCCATTGTTGCGCTCTTCAGTGCTGACAGCTTTATTATTGGTGTTTGTCGATGTCCTGAAAGAATTACCCGCCACTTTGTTACTCCGACCTTTTAATTTTAATACGCTGGCGGTACGCAGTTTTGAACTGGCCTCAGATGAGCGGCTGGCGGACGCTGCCTTGCCGGCGCTGACCATAGTGCTGATTAGTCTGGGTCCTGTCATGCTGCTGGCGCGGGCTTTGGACCGCTCAGAACGGAGAAGTTGCTGATGTTAACCCTGCACCAAATTGCTGTCGCTTATCAGTCTTGTCTGGTGGTGAAAGATGTCAGTTTTAGTCTGCAAAAGGCCGAAATTGGTTGTCTGGTAGGTCCGTCCGGTTCTGGTAAAACCAGTATTTTAAGGGCTATCGCTGGTTTTGAGGCGGTGGCGGCGGGTCAGGTATTGCTCGATGGCCATCTGGTCAGCCAGCCAGGGTGGTTGTTGCCGGCCGAACAACGCCAGGTTGGTGTGGTGTTTCAGGATTATGCGTTATTTCCGCATTTAACCGTGGCAGAGAATATCGCTTTTGGTCTGTTCCGGCAGTCAAAACCAAGCCAGCAGCAAAAAGTACAGCAGATGCTCCAGCTGGTTGGCTTGGCGGGGATGGGCGATCGGTATATCCATCAGTTATCCGGCGGTCAGCAACAACGGGTGGCACTGGCCAGAGCGCTGGCGCCTGCTCCCAGACTGTTGCTGCTGGATGAACCGTTTTCCGGCCTGGACGCCGATTTACGCGATAGTCTGGCGCGGGATATCCGGGCTATTTTACGTCAGTTGCAGATCACTGCCGTGATGGTCACTCATGACCAGCACGAAGCCTTTGCCATGGCCGACTGGATTGGTGTGATGTCGCACGGCATGTTGCAGCAATGGGGCAGCCCTTATCAGTTGTATCATCAGCCGGCCAACCGGTTTGTAGCAGATTTTATTGGTCAGGGCGATTTAGTAGCAGGTCAGGTGCTGGCCACAGGCCAGGTGAACACTTGTCTTGGCGTGTTCAGCACTGAGCAGCATAGTTTTGCGGTTGGCTCTTTAGTCGATGTGCTGATCCGGCCGGATGATATTGTACCGGATCCGGCTAGCCCCTTGCAGGCCAGGGTGTTGAACCGCGCTTTTCGCGGCGCCCATATGTTGTATCAGCTGGAATTGGCGGGTCAGCGCCTCAGCTGTCTGGCCCCGAGTCATCATCAGCATCAGTTGGGGGAAGCTATTGGCATCCGGCCTGATCTGGCCGACGTGGTGCTGTTTGCCCGGGCCAGCGCTTGAGGGGTTATTCGGCCAGATACCGCAAATAGATATCTGTGCCTTTGTCTATTGCCAGTTGCTGCCATAAGGCGGCGGCCACCTGTGGCTGACGCTGGTAAAACTGTTTGCTAAACACCAGATAACCGGTATTGCTGTAGAGTGGCGGGCGCAGCACTTTTAAGCCTTGCGCTTCGATGGCGGCAGAGTTGGTGGTCTGGCCGGCAATTTGACATAAAGTTGTGACGGCATGAATACGTCCTTTAGCCAGCAACGCCAGATCCATAGTGCCGGATAAAGTGTAATGCATGGTCATTTTTTGCTGGCCAGGACTTTTTAGTGGGGCATAACCCAGCGGTCTGGCCACAATCAACTCATCCACGCCATAAAAACGCATGCCATCCCAATGCCAACGCGCATCCTTGCGGCTGACCAGACAAGTCTGATGGGCGCCAAAGCCGCGCTCCGGATCCGGTTGTTGATCCTGCATCGGGTACTGACCGAGCGCCAACCGCTCCGGGTGAAAACTAGCAATCACCGCATCGACCTGACCTGCCTCTAACGCCGCCAGACAACGTTTCCAGGGTAAACGTGTCAGCTGTAGTTGTAGATTGGGGATAGCGGCGCTGAGCCGGCGTAAATGCTCGATGCTGGCACCAGGCCGGCTTTTAGGAATGGAGGCATTATTCCCCAGATAATAAGGCGGTAAAGCTTTGTCTTCGTAACAAAACTGCAATGGTGTGATGGGGTTGCCGGCGATATCGCTGGCAGCTAACGCCAGGCAGGGCAGTGCACAAAGCAAGGGCAAAACCATTTTCAGCATAGATTGCAGCGAAGAGAAAAAAAACATCTGGCAATTATGCCATAGCCTGATTAGGGATACGAGTGGCAGCATCTGGTGCTGGCTTGCGGGGGCAGGACAGATAAAAAACTGATCCAACCAAGCTTTGCTGCTGTAGATGTATCGAATATGCCAGGCTGATGGTAGACATTGGCTGTTGTTGTACTAAGCTGGCTACTGTGCTGTCGCAGCCAAGGCTATGACTTGGCTAGTCATTATCTGCTATGACTTGAATTTAACCTGTGGCCTGCAAATAAGGATCTGGCATGACGTTAATCAAAAAACTGGTTGCTGCTTTTGGGGTAATTGTCACGCTGGTGGTGATTTCAACCCTGATATCGCTGACTCAGATGCAAAATATGCAACAGGCAGTTGCGCTGAATGACCATACTTTTAATGTGATCCGTACAGCCAATACGCTGGCGGAAGATTTATTAAATATTGAAACCGCCGAGCGGGGTTTTATTGTCACCGGCAGTGAGGACTTTTTACAGCCCTACCATATCGGTAAAAAAGGCGCGGCTGAGGATCTGGCTAAACTACTGCAACTAACTCAGGATAATCCGGCACAACAGGCGGTCCTGCGTAAAATCGAGCAGCAGATGCAAAACTGGCTGAACCAGGTGATCGATCCGGAAATTGCCCAAATGCGGGCTGCTGCTGGCGAACAGAGCAAAATCAGCCAAGTACTGGACTCGGTCCGCAGTGGTAAAGGCAAAGTTTTTATGGATGGTATCCGGCAGGAATTGAGCCGTTTTATTGAAACCGAGCGCGGTTTGCTGGCGGAGCGCACAGCCTCAGTGGCTTCTGCCCGGACTATGGCTTTTGCCAGCCTGCTGCTGGGGGGATTAGCCGTGCTGGTGGTGTCGGTGGTGATGGCTATTTATCTGAAAAATACCTTACAAAACCGCCTGACCATGGCAAAAAACTTAGTCTCAGCGGTGGCATCAGGCCGGCTGAATAATCGGATTGACAGCAGTGGTGGTGATGAAATCAGTGAGCTGTTGGCTGGGATTGATGTGATGCAAGATCAGTTACGGCAATTGCTGGGAGATATCAAACAAGCTTCTGGCGAACTGAGTAGTGCCAGTGCTGTGGTTGCAGCGACGGCCGAACAACTTAACGCATCTGCTAACGAGCAATCACGGGCATCTTCGTCTATAGCTGCCGCAGTGGAAGAACTCAGTGTCAGCATCAATCATGTGTCTGGTAGCTCGGCTGAAGCCCGGCAAATTGCCAGTGATTCAGGCCGGCAGGCTGAGCAAAGCGCTCAGGTGATCAGTAACACCGTCAGCAGCATGGAGCGGATTGCGCAGGTGGTGAGGTCAGCTTCCAACCGGATTGAAGAATTGGGGAAACAGTCGGAACAAATTTCCAGTATTGTCAGTGTGATTAAAGGGATTGCCGACCAAACTAATTTGCTGGCATTGAATGCGGCTATTGAAGCGGCGCGGGCTGGCGAACAAGGTCGGGGTTTTGCGGTGGTCGCCGATGAAGTGCGGATGCTGGCACAAAGAACCACCCAATCGACCAGTGAAATTTCAACCATGATTGGACTGATTTTATCCGGTACTTCAGATGCGGTGGGCCAAATGGGCAGCGGGGTGACCCAGGTCAACCAAGGGGTAGAGCTGGCGGCTCAAGCCGGCACCGCTATCACTGAAATTCAGCGTAGCTTCCAGCAAGTGCTGACCGTGATAGAGCAAATTTCGCTGAATCTGAGCGAGCAGAATGCGGCCAGTCAGGAAGTGGCGGGTCATATCGAGCGGATCGCGTCGATGTCGGCACAAAATACCGAAGCGACCGGCCATAGCAGTAAAGTGGCGCATGATCTGAAATCGTTGTCAGGTCAGCTGAATCAGGCGGTGGGTCGCTTTACCCTATAGTCGAAACAGGTCGAATCAAACGCCGGTAGCACAGCAGTGGTACCGGCGTTTTTTTTGCCAAAGCCCAGGCAAAATATTCGCCAGTGCCGGCAAAACTGTTATGCTGGTTGCAGATTTTTACGCAGTAAAACGCCTGGTCGTGATACTGATCAACCTTGATGATGCAGTGACGGGTTTATGCTGGTATGACACAACAACCACCTTTAACCTCCGCCGGCCCACTGGCGCAGTATCTGGCGCAGTATCTGACTCTGGTGACAACAGGGGGCTGGCGTCAGCAACTCTGCTTGTTTTTGCTTTGGTTGGCGGTGTGGCAAGCCGGTTATCTGGTTGAATATACCCATCATGCCAGTGTCTGGTTCCCAGCCGCAGGTTTAACTTTTGCCGCTTTGTTATTGCTGGGCTTCACGGCTGTGCCGGCGTTAGTGCTGGTGGCCGTCACTGTCACCAGTTGGACTGTTCAAAATTATCAATTACCGTTGAACGGCTGGCAAACCTTGCAAGCCGGTTTGTTATTTGCACTGGCGCATATTACCCCCTACGCCGCTGGTGCGCTGTTATTACGCCATCTGGTACAACAACCTAGGTTACAGCTGCCAAAACTAACCATCGCATTTTTACTGATTGGCTGCCTGACTGCTTTGTTAGCGGCTGTGGCGGTGATCGCTCAGTTGGTATATTGCCAGATGCTCCCCGTCGCCGATATTAGCCAAACCTGGTTACCTTTCTGGATTGGTGATATGGCTGGCGTGCTGGTGATGACGCCGTTGTGTTGTCTGTTAGCCAGCCAGTTAAAACCTGGTTTGTTGTATCGCTTGACCGAATTAGTTGGCATCCAGCAACAGCTTAGCCGGCAAAGTTGGTTGAAACTGCTGCTGAACATTGGATTGCTGAGCTTGATGATGTGGCTGGCAGCAATGACAGAATCCAGATATAGCGCTTTTGTGGTGTTTTTTTTGGTGATCCCGCATATGTGGCTGGCTTGTACTGAGTCGGTGCTGGTTAACTTGTTGGGGCTGACACTGAGCAGTTTTTTTATTGCGCTCTGGGTGCATGTGTTTGCCCTGATGGATCATGTGATGGTTTACCAGTTTGCGCTTAATGTGCTGGCTGCCAATACGCTGTTTGGTTTGACCTTACCGACGCTGATTGCTGACAACCAACGGTTGCAGCAAGTCGCTTTTACCGATGCAGTCACTCAGGTTGCTAATCGCGAGTTGCTGGAACAGCAAGCAAAACTGGCATTGTTACGCAGTCAGCATCAGCAATTACCCTTGTCGCTGATTGTGTTTGATATCGATTTACTGAAAAAAATCAACGACAGTTATGGCCATCAGACCGGCGATCTGGCCTTACAGCAGTTATGCCTGATTGCCCAGCAGTCGCTGCGGCCCACCGATGTATTGGCGCGTTATGGTGGCGATGAATTTGTAGTGTTATTGCCGGACACCCGCTTGGCCGAAAGTCGTGCTATTGCCAGCCGAATTCTGGCGCAGTTGCAGTCACAACGCATTGCCGATGGCATGCCTTTAACCGCTAGCTTCGGGGTGGCAGAGTGGCAACCGGGTGAGCAATACAGCCAATTGTTTCAACGCGCCGACCAAGCCTTGTATCTGGCAAAACAACAAGGTCGGAACCAACTGGTGGTGGCCACTTTAGCGTAACAGTTCAGGTAAAATAGGCCTGAATTCATCGGCACTGTTCATCAGCGCGTGTGCCGTTAACGCCGGCACACCATAAACCAGGCTACGACAAGGGGTTCTTTGCCGTACCGCGTCCAGCAACAAAGCAAAATCACCGTCACCGGACAGCAGCACCAATTGGTCAACTTCGCTGGCCAGCGTCAGCACATCAATAGTGATCCCAACGTCCCAATCGCCTTTACTGCTGCCATCCCGGCGTTGGATATAAGGTTTTAATTTCACGTCAAAACCAATATGGCGCAACGCATCCTGAAACTTATGTTGTTGATCATCAACAGCTTCAATAGCATAAGCCCTGGCGTATTTGATGTTGCCAACGGCTGTCAGTTGTTGCCACAACAGCCGGTAATTAAATTGCCGGCCATAACTTTGCCGACAGGTGTAATAAATATTTTGCACGTCGACAAACACGGCGATGGAATTCACGGCTGGATCCAAACAAGCTGAAAACCCGACTATAACACGGTGCTGGTCCGCTGCGACTGCGGCTTTTTGCCGTCAAATCTGCTAAAGTAGCCATTGTTTTGGGTTTAGTTGATTGTCTGGCGGCAAACCGCCTGTAGGAATATGTTGTGACCAATAACCAGATTTTACGTCGCCTGCGTTACGCTTTTGATTTTAATGACAGCACCATGATCAAGATTTTTGCGCATAGCGGGCTTGAAGTGAGCCGGGCTGAGGTCAGCGACTGGTTGAAAAAAGATGATGATACCGCTTTTGTTGCTATCCCTGATCTGGCCTTAGCGCAGTTTCTGAATGGCCTGATTATCGAAAAACGTGGTCGTAAAGAAGGTCCGCAACCAGAAGCGGAAAGCAAACTGAATCACAATATTGTGTTTCGCAAGTTAAAAATTGCGCTGGATTTGAAAGACGACGACATTTTGGCTTTATTGCAACTGGCTGATTTCCGCTTGAGCAAACATGAACTGAGTGCTTTTTTCCGCCGGCCGGATCATCACCATTACCGCGCCTGTCAGGATCAGGTATTACGCAATTTTATCAAAGGCGTACAGCTGAAACTCCGCTCGGCCAGCGAAGAGTAAAGGCACGATTTGGCCAAAGGCGAAGCAGGTGGTGGTTCTTACTGCCGCCGTGACCGCTCCGGACCCGCAGCGGCGATAATTTGCGCCGCTAACTCTGGTCGCAATCCCAGTTTAAAAGCCAGTTCAGCGACCACGAACAAAGGCCCAATCAGCAAACCTGTGATGTCATCGACAAACGCCGGTTTGCGTCCCTCAAAATAATGGCCAATAAACTGCAGCAGCCAGCCAAACATGAAGATAGCAACCGACCAGCCTAACCAGACCGCTGTGGCTAACTGCGCTAATTGCTGTGCCAGTGCCAGACAGAGGCCGTGCAGTAGCAACATGGTCAGACCAAAACGCCAGTCCAGTTTGCAATAAAACATTGAACTGAGCAGCCAAAGCAGTAAGGCTGGTGTCAGTTGCGGCAGCCCCCGGAATGGCTCCCACAGTGGCACCGACAGTAAACTAAACACAGCAAACAGGATCAGCGGGATGCCGGCAAAATGGGTCAGAATGTTTTGTTTAACTCTGTGGTAATGGCTGTACTGGATTAAATGTTCGGCCAGAGTTTTCATCGTAAGCTCCACAGCTGAGTGACTGAAAGCTTACTCTGCACCTTCACAGCGCATAACTCTGTCAACTGGCTGACATTTAACACTGGTTCTGCCGCGACCAGCAGCCCGCCAGTTTTAGTCTGAGGCGGCCAGTTGTTGTAATAACTGTGGATCTGTCACTTCAATACTGGCATAAGCCAGCTTTACCACGCCTTGCTGCGCCAATTGTTGTAACAACTGATTGGTGGTTTGGCGTGATAACGACAATAACTGGCCCAATTGCTCCTGCTGGATCGGAATTTGATACTGAGGTTGCTGACCCTGTACACGACATAACATTAATAACCGGCGCGCCAAGCGTACCTTCGCCGGTTGCAGGCTGATATCTTCCATTGCGCGAAACACCAAGCGGACTTTTTCGGTCAACAGCCGGCCAAACAGCTGCCACCAAAGTGGCTGTTGGGCCAGTAATGTTTGCAAAAAAGGCGCAGGCAAATGCAATAAAGTGGTCGCACTGCTGGCAATGGCATCATGAGTCCGGCTTTGCTGGTCAAATAACGCAATTTCACCAAACCAATCTGCGCAGCTGACGATCGTCAGCAGCGCTTCTTTGCCACCAGCATGTAAACCGGAGATCAGCACCGCACCGCTCAGCACCACATAAATGCCATCGAAGCTATCACCGCGGGCAAATAAGCGGTTGCCCTGGCTGAGTTGGATCATTTTAGCGCCTGCCAGCAGTTGTTGCTGCTGCGCCTGAGTTAAGGCGGCAAACCAGGGACTATGTTGCTGTAGTGTGTGATTCCAGGCGGACATCTGAACCCCCTTAGCGGCCGGAATTCACACCTTAAAACAAAGTCGTATCAGAAGAAACTGTTTTATTCAGGCGTCAAATCAGCCGCAATTGGGTAGTTGCTACTGTTGGAAAAAACAACACCAGGCAACTCAGATGGCAGGACGTCCGGATAATTTGGCTGATATAGCTATGCTTTTTGCCGGTTAGCTGAAAAATAAAGCGTCAGATTGGCATTCTGCCGGCTTTGCATTTTCCAAAGCCAATAACTATGCTATTTTGCAAAAAATTGAATAAACATCATCTTCGTCTTCCACCGCATGGCAACACAATGAAAATTGTATGATTTGCCGGTTGGCGGAATTAAATCAGTTTAACTGAGCTGTATATCCTACTCGCGGTTATCACGAGCTTAAACAGCACGAAGATTACGTCAAACTTTTGGGGACTCTTAATGCAAGAATCTGCTGCTTTAATTACCAATGATGCGGTCGTGCTGGGTTTACTGGCGCTGATCCTTGGTTTTGTATTTCATACCAGTCATAGCGCTCACCCAGGCTGGCAGAAATTTTATCGTTATGTGCCTTCAGTGTTGTTGTGTTATTTCTTGCCTTCGCTGCTCAATACTTTTGGGATTGTCGATGGAAGCAAATCTCAATTATATGATATGGCCTCGAGCTATTTACTGCCGGTCTGTCTGATTTTATTTACTCTGAGCATTGATTTCAAAGCTATTGTCGGCCTTGGCCCTAAAGCGTTGATTTTGTTCCTCACAGGGACGACCGGTGTGGTATTGGGTGGACCTATTGCCCTGGCCGCGGTCGGGACATTCTTTCCGGAACAAATGGGCGGCGAAGGTGCTGATGCAACCTGGCGTGGGATGGCGACTATCGCTGGCAGTTGGATTGGCGGCAGTGCTAACCAAGCTGCGATGAAAGAAGTCTTTCAACCGAGTGGCAGTATTTTCTCAGTGATGATCACGGTGGATGTATTGGTCGCAAACTGCTGGATGGCGATTTTGTTATGGATGGCGGCGAATGCCAAACGTATTGATACGGCGAACGGCGCAGATACGACGGCACTGGAAAGTCTGAAAGACAAAATTGAAAAGTATCAGGCGGAGAACTCACGTAACCCATCCACAGCCGATTTAATCAAGTTACTGGCCGTTGGTTTTGGTCTGGCCGGTTTGGCCCATTGGTTGTCAGATTATATCGTTCCTTTTGTGAAGACCCATGCACCGCAATTGGCGATGTATAGTCTGACCAGTAGTTTCTTCTGGATTGTGGTGCTGGCAACGACATTCGGTTTACTGTTGTCATTCACCAAAGTCCGTGAGTTGGAATCGGTCGGCGCCTCAAAACTGGGTTCAGTGCTGGTGTACGTGCTGGTGGCGACTATTGGTATGCACATGGATGTGACCGCAGTGATGGACTATCCGGTGATGTTCCTGGCAGGTTTGGTTTGGATTTCATTCCATGGATTATTGATGTTTGGCATGCTCAAACTGTTAAAAGCGCCGGTGTTTTTTATGGCGGTTGGCAGCCAGGCCAATATTGGCGGTGCCGCTTCAGCACCCGTGGTAGCCGCTGCTTTCCATCCGGCTTTAGCGCCTGTTGGCGTACTGCTGGCCGTATTGGGGTATGCACTTGGCACTTATGGTGGTTATCTGGCGGCTATTTTAATGCAGGCTGTCGCCCCTTAGTCAGTGCAGTCTGGCCACGAAAAAAACGCCGTTTTATGCGGCGTTTTTTTGCTTACAAGCATGGTCAGCTTAAGTTGGACCAGCTTAAGTTGGACAACTACCGGTTGATTCCCGTACCAGCAATTCCGGAATAAAAACCGGTTGTTGGTCATTGTGAGTGGTTCTGCTGCCGGGTCTGGCATGGCGGAATAACAATTCTGCCGCTTGCAGCGCAATGGTACTATTCGGCTGATGGGCCGTGGTTAATGGCGGCCAGGTCTGACGGGAAAACGGACTGTTTTCAAAACCGACAATCGACAGTTGTTGCGGGATCTCAATATGGGCCAGCCTGGCACTGAACAAGGCGCCAGCGGCGATTTCATCGTTACAGGCAAAAATAGCCGTTGGCGGTTGCGGTAAGTCCAGCAGATATTTAGCGCCTTTCACCCCGGATTCAAAAGAATAACTGCCTGCCACAATAAATTTGTGGTTGGCCTGAATATGCCGTTTGGTCAGCGCAGCCTGAAAACCTGCCAGTCGCTCGCCACTGGAGCTGTGCTCTTCGTCACCGCATAAAAATGCAATCTCAGTGTGGCCAAGCTCAAGCAAGTGATTGGTAATTTTAAAGGCGGCGGTAAAGTCATCCACCAACACACAGTTGGTCAGTTTTGGTGAAGGGGTTGAACCGGAAATGATCCGGACAAAATCGACTCCGATGCTTTCCAGTGCTTCGGCAATTTCCGGCATTTCTGAAAAGGGTGGGGTCAGCACCAAACCTGCCAGTCTGGCATGCTGCACCAACTCTATCACTTCCTGCACAATATCCTTGGATTTGGCATTGGTGGGATGGATCAGCAGTTCATAGCCGTGTTTGCGGCAAGCTTCCAATAAACCTTTCTGCATATCAATAACATAGTAGGCGTTTGGGTTGTCATAGATATAACCGATACTATAAGAGCGTGCGCTGGCCAGATTACGTGCGGCCGCATTAGGCTGATAATTCAGCTGGCTGATCGCTGCTGCGACCTTATCGAAAGTGGCCTTTTTGACTGAGGGTTCATTATTCATCACCCTGGACACTGTCTTAATCGAAACGCCCGCCAATTCAGCGACGTCATTAATGGTTACTTTCATGCTGTGACCCTAAAAATATGACAATTGTCCCGCGCATCACTGGCAGGATTTTTCTTGTTTTACTTGGCTTTTTGCATCAGCTGAGACAACAAATGACAGCGATGGTCAATTTGTAAGAAATTTTAAGTTAAGGGATACATCTTTTTTGTCTAAACGGCAATTGTTTATTTATTAAAAAATAGCCAAGCACTACCTTTCAAACAAAAATAAAAATAATTAGTTGTTAATTATCAATTATTTATATTTTGTTTTTATTTTTTTAGCGGTAAAAATATATCAGATAAATCTTAACCATTAAAAAAACTTCCATATTCGGCATGAAAAAAACGGCTAAATTTTCAACTGCGGGGATTTGCAAATCAGAAATATTTTGTGTATGTTGACTTTTAATGACAACGCTGTCATCGCAAGACGAAAACAACACACACAATATAAAAATAATCAGGAATGGGAGAAGCTCATGTCGCACAATAAAATTAATAAATGTGCACTGGCAGTAAAGTTAGGTTTAGTGGTGGGGGCTGCAGCTTTTGCAATGCCTGCACTGGCTCAGCAAGCTGCTGCTACATCAGGTGCAACAGAACAAAACGTAGAAGTGCTTGAAATTCGTGGCATTCGTGCATCACAACAGGCAAACCTGAATGCAAAGAGATTCAGTGATAGCATTGTTGATGTTGTGACTGCAGAAGATATTGGTAAGTTTCCGGATAAAAACGTTGCTGAATCACTGTCTCGTATTACTGGTGTTGGTGTAAGCCGCGAATTCGGTGAAGGCGAAAAAATTACCATTCGTGGTGCTAGTTCAGCAACGAACAGAACTTTGTTAAATGGTCAGACAGTCGCGACAGCAGATTGGTTTATTCTTGATGCGCCAGGCCGTAGTTTTAACTACACCATGCTGCCTTCTGCGCTGGTTAATGGCCTCGAAGTATACAAATCGCCTGAAGCCCGTATTGATGAAGGCTCCATTGGTGGTACTGTTATTCTCAGAACCCGCAAGCCACTGGAACTTGAAGCGAATTCGCTGAATTTATCTGTCGAAGGTCAGTACTCGGAAATGTCTTCTAAGACAGATCCGCAGCTTGGCGCACTGTATTCATGGAAAAATGACGACGAAAGTTTTGGTGTGTTAGTTTCTGCAATGAAGCAAGACCGCAGTGTTGTCCGCGAAGGTTTTGAGGTTTTATCCTGGCCTGTAGGGAAAGACGGTGTTTCTTATCCCGGCTTGATGGGTGTTCCTCGTTTTGAACAAAAACGTGAACGTGAAACCGGCTTTATCTCATTCCAGGCCAAGCCAAACGAAAAACTGGATCTGGTGCTTAATGTACTGAAATCTAAAGTTGATGCTGACAACCACAATGCGAACTACCTTGTCTGGACTGGCAATGAAATTGTGGATGGCGAAGTGACCAACAAAGCACTGGTTGATAAGAGCTTAGTGGCAGCTACTGCGGCATCAGGCCAAATTGGTTATAACTTTATTAACCGGGTTGCGTCGACAGAAACACAGTCAATTGACTTAGATGTCAACTATGATGCTGACAGTTTCAAAGTACATGGTCAGGTCGGGCGTACTGATGCTGAAGGTGGTACCCTGCGTGAAACATCTTGGGAATATACCAATCCGGCTTCTGGCTATAACTTCGACTTAAGAGGTAATAAGCCGACAGTCAACACCACAGTGAATGGTTCTGACGGCACTAAGTTCAAGCCTGGTTGGATTTGGGGCGGCGAAAAACCAACAACGGATGAAGAAACTTATGCGCAACTGGATTTTGAAATTCCGGTCAGTGCTGGTGTCTTTAATACCATTAAAACTGGTGCGAAGTTTCGTCAGGCCGAACGTACTCAGGATCGGATTGCTTACAGTTGGCATGGTCCGAACACCTTAAAAGATGCATCCAAAGGTACGGATTATTTAAATTATATTTTTACCAACTGCGCTGATTTAACCAAATGTGGTTTAACCACTGGCCCGTTGACGGTCGATTCGCTGGTCAATGGTACCCTGGCCAACCAGCTGAAACATGATCGCGCCCGGATGGAAGAGATTGCATTTGTTGGTCTAAATGGCACTCCAGCTGATTTTGCCCGGTCTCGTACTTTAGATGAAAACTGGGCTGTTAACGAAGATATCACTGCGTTATATGTGCAAGGTGATTTCTCTGGTGAAGGCTTCCGCGGTAATCTTGGTTTACGTTATGTTGATACTGCTCAGACATCAGGTGGCTGGCAGCATTCGGGCACAGATTACTGGGGTTTAAATACCTTAGATCGGCAGTGGTTGAAACCGACTAAATTAGATTGGGTTGAAGTCGACAACGACTATGCGGAAATGCTGCCAAGCATCAACGTGGCATTTGATCTGGATTCAGACACCATCTTCCGTGTTGGCGCTGCCCGGGTTATGGCACGACAAAACTGGAATGATGTTTCTGCTTCATCTAGTTTTGGTTCACTGAATGTTTCAAATCCGAGTGGTGTTTCTAACAATCCACTGCTGAAACCACAAATTGTTGATCAGTTTGATTTGAGCTATGAATGGTACTTCAATTCATCTTCAGTATTGGCTGCAACCTATTTCTTCAAAGATGTGAAGAGTTATCGCGGTTTTTCTACTTTTGTTGAACAGAGATTCTGGGAACAAGAGCAAAAAATGGTGGATGTGACCTTTACACGGCCTAATAACGGTCCAGGCGGTACTACTGAAGGTCTGGAGTTAAGTTATCAGCAAACCTTTGGTCAGTTCGGTGTGATGGCAAACTACACGTATACCGAAACTGATCGGGATGAAACCCGCGATATTCAGAAGCCAGGTTCGGCTCTGGTTGAAGGAACTTCCCGTCATATGTATAACGCCAGTGCATACTATGAAGACGATACTTACAGTGCTCGTCTGATGTATAACTACCGCACTGAATGGTACAAAGGGCTGCATTGGAGTGGCGCTGAGATCTGGAATGACGGCTATGGTCAATTAGATGCAAGCTTTGGTTACAATTTGACTGAAAACTTGTCTCTGGCGGTCGAAGCAGTGAATTTACTGGACGAAGAAGTGGTCGAGTTTAATACAGATAAGAGTCGTTTGTTCTCACTGTATCAAAACGGTCGTCGTTACGTTGTTGGTGTCCGCATGTCATTCTGATAAAGTCAGATTGAGCAAGGAAAAAGCTTACGCCTTTGGCGTAAGCTTTTTTTTTAATTGTGCTGAGTGACTTTACTTCAGGTACTGCACAGGTGTTGGCGTGATGCAAAATGAAAGACCGTAATGATTGCGCTGAGTGCTCAGGTGCATCAGATAGGGTTGGCTACAGCTTTTGCTTTGGATGAGATAGATATGCAACAAATCAAACGGATAAACTGTAATAGCTGCGAGGTCGATTTTGCCGAGTTGGTTCAACAGGGCAAGCCGGTGGTACTTCAAGGCTGGCTCGAACAATGGCCTGCATTAGCCGCAGCACGCAGCAGTGAGCAGGCATTAATTCGCTATTTGCGGCAGTTTGATCAGGGTTATGAAGTGGATACCTTATTGATGGCCGCAGATACAGCTGGCAAAGTAGGTTATCAGGCCGGCGATTTGGCACATTTCAACTATGAAAGACGGCAATACCCAGTCTGGGCCGTGCTGCAACAACTTGATCAGCATCGGCAACAGCCATCTGCCGTGCGCATTGCATTGCAAAGTGCCAGGCTTGATCTTTGTTTGCCTGGCTTCAGTGACGAAAACCCGATGCCAGCAATTGCAAAAACGGTCGTTGGCAGGATTTGGGCTGGCAATCAGACTGTCGTACCAGCCCATTTTGATCATGCGCAAAATCTTGCCTGTGTGTTAGCTGGTCGCCGGATTTTTACTTTGTTCCCGCCCGAGCAAATCAGTAATTTATACCTGGGGCCATTGCAACATGCGCCTACAGGTACGCCAATTAGTCTGGTGGATATCACCGCACCTGATTATCAAAGGTTCCCGCGTTATCGCATCGCAGAAGCTGCCGGGTTCAGAGCAGAACTCGTTGCTGGTGACGTCCTTTTTCTGCCCGCGCTGTGGTGGCATCACGTGCAGGCTACCAGTGATTTTAATCTTCTATTAAATTATTGGTGGGGAGGTAGTGTAGGAACCGATAGTCAGCAACCATCGCCTTATGCAGCTTTGTTACACACATTATTGACGCTGGATGAGGTCAGTGCAGCTGAACGTGAGCACTGGAAAAAAATGTTTGATTATTTGGTTTTCAGGCAGGATGCTGAACAATTTTCGCATCTTCCAACTGCAACCCCGGCCATCCAAAGAGAATTCTCAAAACAAAACCGGCAGTCATTGCTAGAGTGGCTTCAGGAGGAACTTAGTTTGCAACGTCAACAAAATACCAAAAGTGACTAATCAGCAGACACGCATAAAAGGCAATTTTGGTGATTCATTGCCGCAATCCCGTCAGTTGCAGTCTAATGCCCTGCTCCCCGCCAACGCATGACTCTGGCCTCATTGTGAGGGGGCGGCATGTCGGCCACTTTTATTGAACTGTAGCACGCGTCTGCCATTTTTCTGATTGAAGTGGCCGCAGGCACTGTACTGAGTGTTCAATCCAGTGCCATGGCTGCTGAGGCGCCGTCCACCCCGGACTGGTAGTCATCTGTTCACGTCGTTTTATCCAGGCTGCGGCGAAACACCGCCGGATTGCCAGCGTACAGGGTGTAAGGCGGAACATCACAACTGACGACACTGCCTGCCCCTATCACAGCGCCGTCGCCGATACTGACGCCTTTGAGAATAATACAACCGTAACCAATCCAGACATGATGACCGATAGTGACCGGCTTGACGCTGAGCCCGGCAACTTCAGTGTTGCTGTTGCGTTGGTATAAACTGTGGCCATCACAGTCCATAATCACCACCTGAGGCCCAAATAAGGCGTAATCGCCAATCTGGACGGATTGATAGGCTACAATCGCTGTGCCCTGCAGGCAGCAGTGATCACCAATCTGGATCTGGCCGGCAGGTAAACCAGGTCTTTTAATCAGGGTCAGTTTGACCACATCATTCGGGAAGGCTGCGGCAGAACTTGAATCCAGATAGGCATTTTGGCCGAAACGGATCCGTTCGCGAAAGGCTGACATATTCAGTTGTTGCTGCGGTTGCAACTGCGCATCGTTGTCATAAATTTCTGTATAAACCACGCGCGGGCAACCCAGTAACTGTGGTGGTCCGGCAAAGTAAACTCCTTGCTGACTGAGTTGGGACAGTGGCTCTGCCACCGCTGACGGCGGTGGACTTTGTTCTGGCTGAGTCAGCACAAAATTAATAAATCTGGGCATGTGATTCTCCGATGCAACGACGCATGTGCCGCAGGCTTGGCAGCAGGATCGCGGCCACTTCTTCCGGGTGAGTGTCGATAAAAAAGTGACCGCGCTGCGGCAGCACCTGTTGGTTAAATTCAGTAAAATACATTTCCCAGCCCTGACTTTGCTCAGCCGAAACCGCCGGATCCCGTTCCGCACAAAGGGCAAGGCCTCGAACAGGCAACGGGGCCCGGATGGTCGGCTGATAGTCGTCGACCATCCGGAAGTCAGCCCGTAATGCCGGTAACACTTGGCTGAGCAATTCCGCATCGTCGAACCAGCCCGTGCTGGCATCGCCAAGTTTGGCCAAATGCCGGATAAATTCAGCATCCGATAATTCACTGTAACGTTCGGTCAGCGTGGTTAAATGGGGGGCTCGGGCGGCCGCAGCTACCATCAATTGCGGTAATGGTAAGCCAGCGTTTTGCAGACAATGCAGGAATTCATAACCAATTCTGGCACCAAAGCTATGGCCGTAGAACAAGGTCGGCAGTGGCGTTAAGCGCTGGTATTGTGCGAGCAACAGTTGCAGTATCGGCGTCAGTTGCCGAAAAGCAGGTTCTGCCTGACGTTCAGCACGGCCCGGTAAATCCAGCACCACGACTTCCAGCCAACTGGGAACTAACGCAGCGAACCGGATAAAACTGCTGCGATTGCCCCCGGCGTAAGGAAAGCAGATGCAGCGTAATTGCGGTTGTACTGTTCGGCTTGACACTGTGGTCAGTAACACCGGTTCAGGATGTGACATGGACTTTCCCCATCTGACGAATTGTTGGTGTAAGCAAGCCGGTAATGCAAATCAGCATGACCAGACTGCCGCAGATCTGTGTCAGCGTTGACAAGGGCCATATGCTGGCCAGACCGCCGGTGTACAAAGACGCCAGCGGTACCAGACCGTGGATGGCAAACATCACCAGCCCTAATACGGTCCCGATTTGATGAAACGGGATATGCAGTTGAAACCAGGTGGTGCCAGCGACCATAACAAAACCGGCGGTGATGCCAATCAGCAGTAATAAGGCGCCACTGAGCATGGCAGACTGACTATAACCGAGCAGGCAAAAACTGATGGCGGCGGCTAAATCCAGCAGCAGAATATAGAGTCCAAGTTTGGGCATGGTTGGTTTCAGATGCAGCACCAGCAAAGCACCGGTTAAAGTCCCCACTCCCTGGCACCCATACAGCAGAGCCATGCCCTGAGCATCCAGTGCCAGCTGGATTTTTGCCAGCAGGGGGATTAACGTGAGCAGTGGACCATAGAGCAACAATGACAGCAGTAGTAAGTAAGATAAGATCACTCTTAAATTCGGATGCTGCCAGCAATATGCCAGGCTTTGCTGTAATTGCCGCCACAGACCGGCACGGCTGGCTGGTGTCTGATGCTGTGGGAGATAGTTGGAGGTGTGCCAGGCACAACAAAGGCTCAGCGCGACCAGTGCGGCATCGGCAGTAAAGGCGAGCGTCAGATATTGCCAGGGATGTGAATCGCTGGGGGCGCTGAATTGGCTGGCAAACCAGCCAATCAAAGCCCCAATCAGCACAGGACCTGCCGCCTGCGCGACAAAGCCTGTTGCCATCATGCTGGCATTCGCGCTTAATAATTGCCCGGTCGGAACCAGCGCCGGTAAAATAGACTGACTTGCCGGAATACCAAGGGCCGAGCAACACCCCACGGAGAACGCAAACAAACATATCAGTGGCAGTGAAGCCAGTCCCAGCCATAAAGCGGATGCAAACAGTAACATCAGAAGCACAAAAGCCGCCCGGCTATACAGGATCAGTCGCCCTGGCCCGTACCTGTCCGTCAGGGCACCGCCTAACAACAGCAACAGACTATGCGGGATGCCATAACAAGCCATCACCAGCGCCAAACTGAAAGCACTGTTGTGCTGACTGCTCAACACCAGCCAGGGTAAAGCAATTAAGGTAAAATAACTGCCGATCTGCGCCAGTAAAGTGCCAAGCCAGTGCGACATCAGCGCCGGTTGCTGCAACATAGTCATGTTCTGGGATCCTGTTGGTTAGCGCACACTGCCTTGCTGGCAAAAATCGACAAAATGCCAGACATCATATTGGACTGAGCGCACCGGCTTTTCGGCCTGGGTCCACCATTTTGCCTGGTATACCGCATGTTGATAGATCACCCTATCATCCTGGCGATACACCATGTTGCTGCGCCAGAGCGGGATGTTGCTGCAATTGACCGCTGGCTTGCTGCCAAACCAGCCTGTGCTGATTGCAGGCCAGTAGGGTAAAATTGCCACAGAAGGCTGCGGCTGTGCCTGTTGCTGTTCGTCGGTCCACTGCCGTTGCTGCTGCTGGTGGCAGGTCTGACAGGTCATCGTATCCAGCCCCCAGCGTCTTTGCCGGTTGATCGCATAATCGGCATCATCACTACGCTGTGGCGTGTTCCAGCTGTGATGTAATTCAGCCATGTTGGTTTCACGCAGCGCCCACTGCTGATGACCTGAGGTCCATTCATCAAAATGAAAGTCTGGCCAGTACCTGGCATTCAGTAACATACTGGCAGTGTTAAAATCGCCGGCTTTGATCGCATAGTCGATAACATTTTGCACAAACACCAGCCGGTTAAATGAAAATCTCGGATTATCATTGCAACTGCGCAAGTTCATGTTCTGATTACACTCTTGCATGCCTTGCATTAAATAAGCAAAACCACGCATAAAGTTCGCTGGCTCGGCGAAATAGCTTGAAGCCATGACCACTGAATGAAAGCCGGGGTTAATGCCAAACCATTGCTGCTGTTCTGCTTCCAGTGCATCGCTACCCGTCGGCTGTTGATGCAGGTGACTTAGCCAGCGGCGAGGTAAATAAGACCAACTCCCCAGAATGGACGCCAGTCGCATTGGTTTGACCTGCGCTGGTGCTGCGATGGCGGCTTTTTCCAATTCCTCAGCCAGTAAAATAGCCCGGCTGCTGTAAAAAGCGGCCAGTACAAAATGCTGATGGGTGGCGGGGTCGTCTGCAGCAGCTTCACCGCCGAGCCATAGCTGAGCGGCCGACATCAGGGTGAGTGTCATCACATTGGCAGGATCGGCTAAATAGTTTTCGGTCAGTCTGCGGGTGGCCAGCGCTGCATTCTGTGGATTACGATTAAATGCATCATGGAAAAAACGATGTGCAGACGATGTTTCACTGACATGCAGTTGCTGATAATGCAGGCGCTGATTGAGTAAACGCGCCAGTTGCTGGCGGCTATGTTGCAACCAGGGACTTGTTTCTCCCAGTTGTATTGCGCGTTCCAGAAAATACAGTGCCAGGATACTGTGCTCCAGTTGCTCAGCCGGATTGCCGTGTGTTGCCAGCAACGATTGTTGCAAATGGAACAAGGCGTTTAACATAATAATTGGCGTCTGCTGAATCTGTTCCAGATAGGCGATGCTGAACAGCTGCGCTGTCTGTTGCTGTTGCTGCTGTCGCAATTGTTGTTCCAGTTGTACCAATGCTGTGTATGCTGGCGCAGGCAATTGCAGCGTCTGAGCATAAAAATCCTGCTGCTGATAATCATCGGCAGCAAAATAAGCTTGAGGGCTGGCCAGCAGGGGCAGGCTGCAGCTCAACAGTAGTGCGAATAAGGTTTTTTTCATTGAAGCATTTCCTCCAGATTTTTCAGATAGTGGTCAATTAGCCGGGTTATTTGCGGCTCACTGAATAACTGTCCGCTGTAACCCACAAATACTTGTTGTTGTTGCTGTTCATAAGACGTCGAAATGTAGATAGCATGCGCACTGCTCATGTCGGCATCTGTCAGCACTGATGGGATAGTCTGCCGCAGTTGTTCCAGTAGCGGCTCTGTCGCTGTAGGTGACATCCCGGTATGTTGCTGGCGGTTCAACTGCGCCTGGAAATTAAAAATAAATTCCGGCGTTGGCAGGGTGGCCAGTTGTTGCTGGATCAGCGGATCCTGGCAGTACTGGCGTAAGCCGGCATAACCCACCCCATGATGGGGAGCTTGCTGCAAAAAGTGCTGGCAGGCGGTGGCAGCACTCAGACTATGCTGGCTGTCGGTCGCGTTGATCACCAGCGGCACAGGCGATACCAGATAGCCAAAGATGCCATCCGTCGGGCAATGAATAAAACTCTGCAGCCGGTTAAAGTTGGACAATTCCAGGCTGACGGCATCCAGCTCAAAGACCCGCACCAGGGCATGCACCAGGGCACCTGTATGCAGACAGTCTTCAGGCAGTTGCCGGGCCGCCGCGACCGCCTGCAATCGCTCGGTCAGGGCTGGCGCCAGTAACCGGCTCTGGTTGCGGTGATGGACAGGAATATTGGCACGCAGGATCTCAGATTCACTGAATAACCGGCGCACCGGGATCTGGCTCAGGCTGAGCCAGAATTGCAGTTCAGCCGAACTTTGTAGCTGCGTACTGTCCAGATTGCTGAAATAATCCTGATACTGCTGAACAAATTGCAGATAAGGATCAGGTGCTAAACAAACGCTGCTTTGTTGCGCCAGCCTGGCGGCTAGCACCTGCTGAAAGTTTTTGGCCAGTACGTCCATGCTAAAACCATCAAAAATCGCATGGTGTAAACTCAGCACCAGCAATACCTGTTGGTGCTGCCGCAGATAAAACAAACGAAACAGCTGCGGGCTGCCAGCCATCTCCGCCAGGGTTTGCCGCAGTCGCTGTTCCGCCGTAGCCAGACTGTCTGTGCCAGATAAATCAACACAAAGCTCAGCACTGAATAAGGTGTGCAGGTCGACGATTTGTTCCGTGCTGAAGTCTGCGCTGAAACGGCTGCGCAGTGCCGGGTGATGGGCGCATAGGGTCTGGATAGTCTGACAGATCAGGGTAAAACTGATGTTCTGCTCAGGGTCTTCCAACACGATCGTTTGATTGACGACCCAAAAATGCTGACTACCGCCACGTTGCAACAGACTGCGTCTGTTCGGCAGGCTTGGCACTGTAATAGGCGCATGCTGCCAGTTGGGCTGTTGTGGCAGATCGGCAGCCAGGGTCAGCTCCACCCTGACGTCAGCCCCCGCATTGTGCAGGGCGGCGGCGAGGTTTTTCAGGGATGGATCGGCCAGTAACTGACGGATGGGCAAGTCCAGCCCGGTCTGTTGTTTTAACTTGGCGATCAGAGTGACAAAACGAATGGAATTTCCACCCAGGGCAAAAAATGACTGAGCGGGATCCAACTGGGTCAATCCCAGTTGCTCTTGCCACAACCTGACTAAAACTGCCGGATAGGCACTCAGATCATGGTTTGATGCAACTGCAACTGCATGTGCAGGCAACTGGCCGAGCAGTTGTTGCAGTGCCTTTCTGTCGGTTTTGCCGTTTGGTGTCTGCGGGAATGCAGCCAGCAGCAGGATCTGAGCCGGCAGCATAAAAGCAGGCAGCCGCTGTTGTAAATAGTGCAGTAGTTGTGCCGGCAATTCGGAAGATTCAGCCGCCGCTGTCTGAACGAAAGCATACAGCCGTTGTTCAGCAGGATTGAGCAATACCACGGCGGCACTGACCACTGCCATTTCGCACAATAAGTTTTCAATTTCGCCGGTTTCGATGCGGTGGCCATGTAATTTAATTTGGTTGTCAGCGCGGCCTAGGTAGCGCAGTTTGCCCTGAGCATCAATTCTCCCCAAATCGCCAGTCAGATAAGCGCGGCACTGTTGCTGTCCCGGCAGTTGTAACTGGATAAATTTCTCTGCCGTCAGGGCAGGCTGATTCAGATAGCCGATTGCCAGGCCCGCACCCGTGATAGCAAGTTCGCCGCAAACCCCCGCCGGCACTAATTGCTGGTGCCGATCCAGCAGGTATAATCCTGTATTATCAATAGGTTGGCCAAGGTGAATTTGGCGATCTGGCGTTAAAAGAGCCATCGCAGACCAAACACAGGTTTCAGTCGGGCCGTACATATTCCAGATCCGCACCTGATGTTGCAGAAAAAAAGCCAGCAATTCTGCCGGCAGCGCTTCTCCGCCTGATAACACTTGTAAATCTGCAGCAGGTTGCCAGCCAAAATCCCGCAGCATCTGCCAACTGGTCGGGGTGGCCTGCATCAGGCTGACATCCTGTTGCAGCAAGTGCAGTAATTGCTGTGGATCCTGCGAAGCCAGGGTTAGACGGGCGCCTGATAATAAAGGTAAAAACAGTTCTAACACATGAATATCAAAAGAAATCGAAGTGACGGCCAGCAAATGATCGGTCGCTGTGAGCTGTAATCGACTGGCCATGGCTTGTAAGAAATTTGCCACTGCAGCCTGGCTCAGTTGGACCCCTTTTGGCAATCCGGTTGAGCCTGAAGTGTAGATCACATAAGCCAGAGCCTCAGCGTTGATTGCTGGGCATGCCGCCTTTGGCAGCTGTAGTAACTGACGATAGCTCAGCACCTTTGAAGTCAGCAATGCTGCTTGCCCCAACAAATCGTCGTCAGTCAATAACAGCGCAGCCTGGCTATCGTTGATCATGTGTGCCAGCCGGGCCGTCGGGTAGGCCGGGTCCAGTGGCAGGTAGGCGTGGCCACTTTGCCAGATCGCCAGCAAAATCACCGGTAACTGGGCATGACGCTGACAATAAACACCGATAATTTGACCTGGCTTTGGTAACAAAGCTGCCAGGGCTGCGGCATAATTGTTGACTTGTTGTGCCAACTCCTGATAGCTCAGCCGGATGTCGCCAGCCTGGATTGCAATCTGTTGAGGCCTGCGCAGAGCTTGGCTTAAGCACTGGCTAACGACGCTTCCTTGCGCAAAGATTTCGGTCTGTGGTCCTTGCCAGTTGCGCTGGTACTGAGCAACTGCAGTCGAATCAAGCAGCGGTATTGTTGCCAATGGCTGCTGATCGTGCTTGAGCAGTTGCTGCAGCAAATACTGAAAATCGCTGGCGATCTGAGCAATGCGCTCTGGTTGATACAAGGCGGTGGCATATTCCCATTCCAGCTGCAGATGATCGGCTTGCTGCCAGATATCCAGCGCCAGATCATAACGGGCCTGCCGATGCTGCTCGGCCACTGGCGTGATGGTGATGTGCTCCAGTTCAGGTAGCACTGGTTTCATGTTATGCAGCACCAGCATCACATTAAACAACGGCGGTTGATGTTGTTGTCTGGTCACTGCCAGGTGGTCCAGTAACTGCTCAAAAGGCAGGTGACCGTCACTAAAAGCGCTACTGACCACTTCGCTCGCCTGTGTCAGTAACTGGCGGAAATTTTGCTGTGGATCTATCCGGCTGCGCAGTACCACGGTGTTCGCAACATAACCAACCAGCGTTTGTAATTGTGGGTGGTCCCGGTTCGCCAGCGTCGTGCCGGTCAATACATCGTCACAGCCACTGTAACGCGCCAGCAACAGACTAAAAGCACTATACAGCACCACAAAAGGCGACACTGCACAGCGACGGGCAAACGTGCTGATGTGTTGCCATTGTTCGGGCGAGAATTGTTGCTGGAACACTGCCGCTTGCCGATCTGGTTGTGGTGATCTGGGCTGATCTGGCGGAAAGGTCAGATTGGGTATGGCATCAGCCAGCCGTTGCTGCCAGCGGCGGACCAATGGTGCCACCCGCTCTGTGCTCAGCCGCTGCCGTTGCCAACGGGCAAAATCAGCATAATCACAGGCGGGAGGGGTTAGTTGGGGTAATTGCCCGCTGCGAAATTGCCGATACAATTCAGTTATTTGCTGGCAAAGAATAGCAACAGACCAGCCATCAGCGCTGATATGGTGCAAGGTGATACTGAAGATATACCGATCCGCAGCCAAACGGATTAATAAAGCTCGAAAGCAGCTATCGACGCCAAGCATAAATGGATGTTCAGCTTCCGTTTGCAACAAGCGCCGGCATTGTTGCTGTTGGTCGGTCCCAGCCATCGACAAATCCAGTTGACGCAACTGAAAATGGCTGTGTTCAGCCAGCTGCTGGCTGGGTAAGTCGTGGTGCAGGTGGTAACTGGTCCGAAATATCGGGTGAAAATCAGCCAGATAAGCCAGTGCCTGCGCCAAAGCCGTCTGGTGCAGTGAACCTTGCAACAGAAAAGAGCGGCTCAGATTGTATTCAGTCGCACCAGCTTGCAGTTGTTCCAGCAGCCACATCCGTTCTTGCTGAAACGACAGTGCTGTCTGTCGCCATGGGCCCAGTTTTGGCACTGGCTCAGCCAGTGCTTGTTCCAACTGGACAATTTTCAGCTCCTGCAGATAACGGATCAACTGCGGTTTATGCTGTTTTAACCTGCTGAGCAATGCTGCCGCCGGCGTGGTTTTGGCGTGTAAGTCCAGTTGATCATCCGGGCCCAGTGTCAGTGAAATGCCTTGCGATCGGCAATCCTGGAGCAGTGCTTCGATGCTCATAAGCTCACCTTAATCTGTTGTTCTGCCGACACCGTATCCAGACCTTGTAGCGTATTGAGGTATAAATCATTGATGAAGCTGGTTAGTTTCCGGATAGTATTTTGTTTCATCACCAGTGAAGCGGGCAGCTGCACTTCAGATAATGGTTGTAAACGGTTCTTAAGTTCCATCGCCATCAGCGAATTCAGGCCAAAATCAAACACGCTGCTGTCGGGATCCAGTCCACTGCTGTCCGTCATCCCTAATACCGTCGCCAGGCCTTGTGCAACTTGTTGTTGCAGGATGAGCTGACGTTCTTCCGGACTGGCCTGACCCAGTTGCAGGCGGATATCCTGCACTTCGGTATGCAGCTGGTGGCGAAGCAGTGTTTGATAAACCGGGGTTTTACCGGACGTCGGCACAAATGTGCTCAGTTGATCCCAGTTCTGTTCAAAAATACCCACTTGGGCAGTGGCAATCTGGCTGACAGTGTGCAGCTTCTGAATGGCAGTGGTGGTCTGCAATGGTGTCATCCCGGCTTGCGCCATACGGGCTAATTCCTGCGACGCCAGACCGGCCGCCATTCCGGCTTCAGCCCATGGCCCCCAGTTAATTGACAGTGCAGGCAGGCCCTGTTGCCGACGCCAGCTGCATAAGCCATCCATAAACGCATTGGCCATGGCATAGTTCGCCTGGCCGGGCCAGCCCAGTACCGCAGCTATCGAAGAAAAGCAGATAAAGAAATCCAGCTCCAGGTGGCGGGTGGCCAGATGCAGATGCCAGCTGCCGAGTATTTTGGGCGCCAGTACTTGCAATAATCGTGGTTCATCCAACTGGTCAAACAGCGTATCTGCCAGCACTCCGGCCGAATGATACACCCCGCGTAGCGGTACTTGTTGCTGCCGGATTTGCTGGAACATGGCGCTGACTTGTGCCGATTGACTGATATCAGCCTGCAGATAGCGAATTTGGCCTGGCGCCGCCTGGGCTATTCTGCTGGCCAGTGCCGGCTGGATATCGCCACGGCCACTGACGAAGATAACAGCCGCCTGTTGTTGCAGCAGAAAATCGACCACTGCCAGCCCGATACCACCCTGACCGCCGGTAATTAAGTAACTGCCTTCGCGATAACTGGTTTCGGCCGGTAACTGCTGATAAAGCGGATCGGTGTCGCGTAAACAGAGCTGATAATCCTGTTGCATCAGCAAGCCGCGGGGCAGTTGGGCTGGCTGAAGCTCTGCTGGGGTTGGACTGAACTTATCCGCAGCATTATCGGCGTTCAGGGTCTGCAGTGTTTGTATTAAATCCGCGATCAAGCGGCAATAGCGGCTGCTGTCTAATGCTTTTAATGGCTGCAACGAAGGGTGTAGTACGCTGACTGTAGTGGCTGGCAAGGACAGCCCGCTGTTATGCAGGATGGTGCCTTCTGGCTGGACGGCCAGTAATAATGCTGACGGCAGACTGCTGCCTGCACCACAAATCAGCAAGTCTGTGCTGGCTGGCGCTATCTGATCCACCTGCAGTAAAGTGCAGTTTGCAGGTAGATGTGCCACGGGCAGATCTGCGGCAGTGATGACTGTGACATGCGGCACTATGCTGGCGGCATAATGCAGCGCAACCAGTTCACCGGCTGAGCCCGGAGCATAAAACAGTAATTGGGCCGGCTGTTGTTGGATGACCAGAGCGACCAGTTGCAGTGCCGTCTGGATAGCCGCAAATTGTTGTTGCACTGTACATAGTTGTGGTGCGGTCAGGGCACACTGTAATTGTTGTGCCGGCAACTGACTGCAAATGCCGGCACTGGCAATGACCAGTTGTGGCTGCTTCTGCTGATCATAAGCCAGATACAATAAACGACCGTTGGCTGCTGTCAACGCTGCACCACGGCCACCAATCAGACGGACTTGCAGTGGTTGTGCTGCGGTTTGGGCAGGGCTTTGGACTGCCAGCCAGCGATCAGCCAATGGTTGATAGCGGTAAGGGGTGGTGGTCGTTGTGGCAGGCAGCAACAGTAATTTGTCCTGTTGAACCGCTTGAGGCTTAAATACCTCCAGGTGATGGCTGTAAAGTTGTCCTTGTTGCCAGGCCAGTTCAGCAGCCGGCAGCGGTTGTTGCAGCAAGTGTGCTAATGCCGGTATTGCAGCGGCTGAGCAATCGGCAACATCCAGTAAACTGCTGCGAAATTGCGGATTTTCCGCAGCAAACACCCGACCCAGACCCCACCAGGCGGTTTGGACAGGTTGTACTTCGGCGTTTTCTGCCAGTTGCCAGGCCTGAGTCGTCAGTAACAACAGTTCCGGCGCGCTGGTCCATGCTAACCGCTGGATAGCCTGCAACCACAGCACTGTTGGCATGAACATGGCAGATAAAGCTGTGACTTCACAGCTGTCTGTGGGTGGCAATGCTGTATTACCCAGCTGGCTGAAAATTAAACGCTGGGTCGAACTGAGATAAGGCTGCAGTAAATTGGTGGCCGCACTGGCCTGTGCTGTTGCCATACTGATAGCGTTGATTGCAGCACCGCTTTGTTGCAATGCCAGCAGAAGCTGCAATTCGGCTACGGTGCCATGGTGCAAGAACAGACTGGCTAGCGGTTCGGCGCTGCTGATTGTCATGTCCGTTACCGCTTGCCACTGATAACGATAACTCAGTTCAGCTTGCTGTTGTAAGGTGTCGGTATTATATGCGGTCAGCCGGATACGGCGAAGTTGCGCCAGTTGCACCCCAGCATCGTCGATAATGCTGATTTCTCCACAGGGCTGTCCGTTCTGGTCGTAAACAACCTGCATCAGGCTGTAGCAGTGAGACGGTAATGGCCGGTACAGAATAATTTCACCGATACCAACAGGCAGGTAAGCCTGCTGCACAGTGCAAAAGAAGCTCTGAAATACGCCATCCAATAAGGTTGGCGGCATCAGCATATCGTCAGTGGGTAGTTGCAACTGCAACTCTGCCAGTATCAGATTATCCCGTTGCCAGATCTGGCGAACGGTTTGAAACTCGTGCTGATATTGCATACCTAATTGATGACAGTGCTGGTAAAATTCTTCAGCTTGCCAGTGTCGGCTGGCCTGCTGTTTTAATGTCGCCGGATCTAAGACCGCAGCCAGCGGCGTGTGTGGTCCGGTCTGCACATGCATCTGGCTGTGCAACTGCCACTCGGTGTCATGCAGGGCAAAAATGCGAATGTGCTGACTGCCCGGATCATAGCGGGTTTCCAATTTTTGTGTCTGGTCACCCAGATATAAAGCCTTATTAAATTCAACGTGTTGCATCCGTATCGGCCAGGGGTGCTGTTGTTGTATCAATTGACAGCCGGCTTCAATATAAGCTGCGCCCGGATACACCAGATCGCCATGGATTTGATGGCCGCGTAAATAACTTTGCTGCTGCAGATTGATTTTATGCTGCCAGACCAATTGCTGACTGATGAGCTGACAACCCAGCAGTGGGAAGCTTTCCGGGTAAAAAGCATCTTGTGGTAGCTTATTGAAGATACGAGCCTGCTGCACTTCGGCCTGCTCTATCCAGTAAGGCTGATGCTGCCATGGCTGACCAGGCAAGCTGACACCTGGGTCCGCCGCCAGATGTTGCTGGCACGGGGTTTTGAGCCCGCTACAATATAATTCCGCCATGCCGCAGTTAAACCGCAACAAGCTGTCCTCATTGCGTTTTTGCAGTGGGATGATCTGATGTTCTTCGCTGCCGGCAATGTCCCGGATTGCGTGACTGAGCACGGTATGTGGCGAAACTTCAATAAAGCAGCTGATACCGTCATTCAGGATATTGCGAATGGTCTGACTGAAATACACCGGATCGCGGACGTTTTTCACCCAGTAACCAGCTTGCCACTCTTGCCAGGCCGCCTGTGCTGTAGTGACCGTGGAATACAATGCCGTATGCGGAGCTTGCGGTGTGAGTCCCGCCAGTGCGGCTAGCAGCGGTGCCGTCAGTCTGTCCATCACCGGACTGTGGTATGGCACAGCAACCGGTAATAAGCGGCCAAACTGGCCTTGTTCATCAAGAGTGCCAGCAATCTGCTGTAAGATTTCACTCTCTCCTGACAAGGTGATCGCTTGTGCACTATTGATGGCAGCGATTGAAATCATGCCGCTGTGTTGCTGACATAAAGCATCAGCTTCCGCTTCGGACATGGAAACCGCTAACATTGTGCCCAGACCTGATGTTTGTTGTTGCAAATGACTGCGGTGATACAAGATCCGGATGGCATCAGCGAAACTGTATAAGCCCGCACAATAGCTGGCGGCCACTTCACCGGCACTATGTCCGGTCATTGCAGCGACCTGAATGCCACGCTGTTGCATCAAGGCAACCAAACCTATCTGGACAGCAAATATCGCCGGTTGGGCATATTCTGTTTCCATAATGAGCTCTGGTTGCCCGGTTGCAAACATGACCGCCGTCAGTGACCAGCCGGTCAGCGGGAATAATGCCTGTTCGACCCGGTCAATTTCGTGGCGAAATACCTGTTCATGCTGATAGAGCTGGCGCGCCATTCCCGGCCAGGTAGTCCCCATACCAGAAAATACCAAGGCTATCGGTTCTTTGCTGTGCCAGCGACTTTGGCCTTTCACCAGCGCAGGATGTGGGCTTTGCTGCAAAGCTGCGGTCAGCCCTTGTTGCAGTTCCTGTTTATTATACCCGGAGATCACCAATCGATGGCGGTAGTGGCTGCGGCGCCGGGCGCTATTGACACAAAAATCCGCCAGTTGTTCGGCACTGACAGTTTCCAGTCGTTGCAGATAAGCCTGACACAGTGCGGGTAACGCCGACTCCTGTCGTGCCGTCAGATAAAGTTGCAACATCGGCTGAGCGGGTGTGCTGACAAATACTTGTGCCGGGGCTTGCTCTAACACCACATTCGCGTTGGTCCCACCAAAACCAAAAGAATTGACCACGGCCCGCCGTGGCTGGCCTGGTTGAGACGGCCATGCTGTATTGGTTGTAACAATTTGAATATTCAGTAAATCTGGTTGGATAGCCGGGTTCAATTGCTGGCAATGCAAATTCGCAGGGATCATGCCGTCGTTCATGGCTTGAATAGTTTTAATCATACCAGCTAAACCAGCGGTGGGTTCCGTATGGCCGATATTGCTTTTTACCGAACCGATCAGGCAGGGCCGATCCTTCGGGCGGCCACCAGCCCGGCCTAATGCCTGACCCAACGCATTGACTTCGATCGGATCGCCAACTGCAGTGCCGGTGCCATGTGCTTCGGCGTAGTCGATATCTGCGCCGCTCAGACCGGCCTGAGCCAGGGTTTTCTCCAGTAAAGCCTGTTGTGCCTTGCCATTTGGGACTGTGATACCGCTGGTCTGGCCATCCTGGTTGACGCCACTGGCTTTGATCACGGCCTGTACTTTGTCACCATCTCTGATTGCGTCCGCGAGCCGTTTCAGTACCACCACGGCCACCCCTTCACTGCGGACATAACCGTTGGCAGAAGCATCAAAGCTTTTACAATAACCATCGGGTGACAACATCGATGCTTTGCAAATCGAAACCGTCAGTTCTGGCCTTAATAACAAATTGACGCCACCGGCCAGTGCCAGTTGGCTGTCGCCATTCAGAATGCTTTTGCAAGCCAAATCCAGTGCCACCAGTGACGAGGAACAAGCAGTATCCAGGGTCAGACTTGCACCTTTAAAATCGAAACTGTAGGAAATACGGTTCGCTGTCAGAGTCATCGAAGAACCGGTAGACGAGTGGGAAGAGATATTGTCATGTGCCAGAGCATCCAGCTGAATTTGCTCAAAATCATGCATAAACTGGCCGATATACACGGAAGTATCAGAGCCTTTCAGCGCTAATATATCCAAGCCGGCATCTTGTAAGGCCTCATAACTGGTCTCCAGTAACCAGCGATGTTGTGGATCGATATAGGGCGCTTCTTTGGGTGAAATGCCAAAAAAAGCGGCATCAAATCCAGTTAAATTTTGCAGGAAGCCGCCGCGGCGGACATACATTTTGCCTGGGGCATCGCGGTCGGCAGAATAAAATGCCGAAATATCCCAGCGTTCCGGCGGGATATCGGTAATACCATTCCCACCAGCAAGCAAAAACTGGTGCAGTTGTGCGGGTGACTCAACTGAGCCAGGTAATCGGCAAGACATACCAATGACAGCGATGTCATTTTTATTGCAAGCTGTGACTTTGATGTGGTCTGACATTGCAGCTACTCCATAAAATTAAATGCTGGGATCAAAAGAGATGTGGATTAGTTGCTTTATGGCTGACAAAGCAAGTAATTGCAGGGGGCTACTTCAGGCAGTGTGCAGATCTGCAGGATTTGTTGCCAGTGCACTTCCTGTAACAACAGGTAAGTAGCCAGAGTGCAATGTTTTTGGTGGATATACCGGATGTTCTGACTGGAGCTTTTGCTGGTAGCATCGGTATCTTTATCATGCGGGTAATGGATCGCATGAGCCGTTGGCAGCACTTCAAATCTGGCGCCGGCTTGTTGCAGACGCAGTGCCAGTTCAACATCTTCGCCACCCCAACTGGTAAAGTGCTCGTCAAAACCGCCAATCTGAAGCAGGTGTGCAGTCCGGCAAGAGGCATGACAGGTCCAGAACAGTAACCAGGGTTCGCGCAAACCTTGGCAGCTAAAATTGCGACTGGCAAAGTAGGGGTGCCGGCAATCTATATAAGGCTGCAGCTGGGTTAAATCCGCAAACACATCGGGTTGGTCAAACAGGGCCTGTTTTTGTTGCTGACTGACGGGGGGATATTCCTGAAAACCATAACAAAAACCGATGAAGACCTCTGCTTGCTGTCGTTGGTGAGCCTGAAAATGTTGCTCCAGGCAATCGGCGGCGATTAATACGCCTGAGTCAATAAAAAGTACAAACTCGAACTTTGCTTGTTTCAACGCCAGATTTCGCGCCTGTGCCACTCTAAAACCTCGATCCGGCTGAAACACGTATGTGAGTGGTAAAAGGTGCTGGAAAGACAGAATCACGTCTTTACTGTTATCCGTTGAGCCGTCATCCGCCACTATGACTTCAAACAACTGTGCAGCCAATGTTTGCTGACAAAGTTGCTGTAAAGTTTTTTTGATCAAATCACTACGGTTGTAGGTTGGGATTACGACCGAAATACCAGTTTTGAAGCTTCTGTTCACTGCAAACCTCCATGTAAAACTACTGTTGGTTCATGGTGATGCAGGAGTTCTTACGAATCTGAATGAAAATCTTTTGGTTATTTAATAAAAAAATTACATTACCGAGGATTTACCTAAAACCGTATTATTTCAGTAATTTTACAACAAAATTAATAGTAGTACTGTTAGTGAGCTGCTGATGCGGCTGGGCTGTCCTGGGAACATGCGGTGCCGTATGCACCCAAGGCGATGTTATCAAGTGCTTAGCCGCGGTATTGATCGATGTCATGTTTGAAGACAATAGCTGTGGAGTGCTGGTTCGAGCGGAATCATCCTGAAGTTGTCTATGTTCCGTCATGTAACGGCCGATGATTTCGTTGCAGCTGCGTATAATAAAAAATGCGCATATTGTATTTTTATTTATGAACTTTATCGCGGTAATTATGGTTGAAATTGTTATGATCTGGCTTGTTTAGGCGCTGTTTTTATTTTTAGTTACTGTGTGACATCATCGCAGAGCAAGCTATTGCGCTAATAATATAGATTTGTTGGATAGTGAGTATTTAACTTTATGTTTTTAATATGTTTTAATTTTTTGTCGTGAACGCAGCAGGATAGGCTTGAATTTTAGATTTCATTAATTTAGAGAAATTAATTTGATTGATAATAGTTTTGCATGGTCTGTTTTATATCATTTATTTAGTATTGTTGTATCAGGTTTTTGTAATCCTTCATTTCATAGCATTAACACAGTCTGATTCAAACAAACTGTGATGAAAGGGAGGGAATATGTCTGATCTGAAGACAGGCATCAGTGTTGTGGTGCCAACCTATAATTATCGGAATAATCTGCAACGGACTTTGGATTCATTGTGCCAGCAGACATTAAACTTGCAGCTGTTTGAAGTGATTGTCGCGGATGATGGTTCCAGTGATGGAACTCGTGAGCTGGTGGCAAGTTATCAGGGGCGGATAAATATTCACTATGTTTATCAAGAAGATGCAGGTTTCAGAGTCAGCCATGCCAGAAATTTAGGCGCCAGACTGGCCGTGTATTCGATTTTACTTTTTTTTGATGCCGGTATGATCGCTGCACCACAAATGTTGGCCGAGCATTATCAACGCCACCGGATGAAATCAGAATTAGCTCTGATTGGCTTGTCGTATGGGGTCAATGAGTTCAGCCAGGACCATCCTGACTTGCTATTGGAGCTGGTGGATAGTTTCGCTCTGCCAAACCTATTTCAACAGTTAGCCCATTATCCAAAACTTGCCGATTGCCGGTATGATTTTATGCAATCTTTGCAATTTAATCTCGCGCCGGTCAGTCACCCTTGGGTTATTTTCTGGACTGGGCATGTTTCTTGCCGGACTGAGATATTTCGTCAGTTAGGCGGATTTGATGAGTGGTTTTGCAGTTGGGGTGGTGAAGATGTCGAGTTAGGCATCAGACTGCATCAATATGGTTGTGAATTTGAAATGTTGTCACAGCAATGGTCGCTGCATTACCCGCACTTTAAAGATGCTGAGAAAAAGCAAAAAGATGCAAAAGCGAATATTGAGTACATTTGTCAGAAGCATGCTGGCGCTGCTATCGCGCAGTTACGCCATCGCAGCTGGCAAGAAATTGCTCAGCAGTTGCGCACCTGTGAAAGGGAACTTCAATACAGTTAAGTCAGCAAAAAAGATGGCTGCTGTTATTTAGTCAGTCGGTAAATCATCATCAAGATCCTGCATAACGTATCTTGAGGTGCCCGGCAACAGACTGAAAACCCTTCTTGTCACCATAAAACTTATTCGGAGTTAAGGACACCGCAGGACAAAAAAACAGCGGATAAAATCTGTGTTTGGCTAGTGACAGCGCTGTCATATGTTGTTAGTATTCTGTACAGGGTGTAAGCAACATATCAACGGGCGGGGTGATGTCGTCACCGTGGTTGTAGGTTTTGCTGCATGCAGGCATGAAGGTTACTGGCTTTGTGTCTGTGGTGCCCGACCAGACTCAGCGTATTGTAGTTGGTGCCTGAGGCTGACCAGTTGACAGGGATGTTGTGTTTTATTTGCCAATCCTTAATCCAAGGGTCTTTTGCAGGATACTGTGTTTCACAGTGTCCTGTTTTTTTATCTGCCCGGCCATGGCGTCCGGCACAGCAAGCTACATTCGCTGGATTGTGGCAATAATTGATGACAGCCGTGCGATGTGGCTTACTGCCTTTATCCGCTGTTTTCTGTTATTTTCCATGCTCAAATGCCGGCCCGCAGGTCGGTGGATGGGGTCAAACCAGAAGAACACCTTGTAAACAAAGGAGTGAATATGCATGCTGCACCCGTGATCCGCTGGGGCATTATTGGCTGTGGTGCTGTCACTGAAGTGAAAAGCGGGCCGGCCTATCAGCAAACCGCAGGTTTTGCCGTCGATATGGTGATGCGCCGCGATGCTGTAAAAGCCGCTGATTATGCTGCCCGTCATCAGATTGCCCGTTGGACGACAGATGCACAGGCACTGATTGAAGATCCGGCCATCGATGCCATTTATATTGCCACGCCGCCCGACAGCCATCTGGCGTACGCGTTAAAAGTCGCGGCCGCCGGTAAAATTTGCTGCGTAGAAAAACCGATGGCGCTCAATACTTTACAATGTCAGCAGATGATTGATGCTTTTCAGGCGGCTAACCTGCCGTTATTTGTTGCTTATTACCGTCGTTCCTTACCCAGATTTCGCCAGATACACCAATGGTTGCAACAAGGTCGCATTGGCCCGGTGCGGCATGTGCAATGGAATTTTAGCCGGACGCTGAATTCGGCGGATGCCGTTGGTCAGCCAAATTGGCGGACTGATCCTGCACTGGCGGGCGGCGGTTATTTTATCGATTTAGCCAGCCATGGCCTGGATTTGCTGATGTACTTGTTAGGGGATATCAGCGCAGTGCAAGGCACTGCAGTTAATCAGCAAGGACTCTATCCGGCTGAAGATGCAGTGACAGCGCACTGGTTATTTGCAGCCCAATCGGATGGTAGCCAGGCGACTGGCGCCGGATACTGGAATTTTGCTGCTTTTGAACGGCGCGATCAGGTAGAAATTATCGGTAAGCTTGGCAAAATTTGTTTTTCGGTGTTTGACGAGCAACCGCTGCGGTTGATCACTGCCAGCGGCGAACAACAACTCAGTATCGCCAACCCGCAGCATATTCAGCAGTATCATGCAGCCAATATTGCCGCACATCTGGCTGGCGATATCGAACATCCTTCTCTGGGGATCACGGCGATCCGTGCGACCACTGTGATGGAACAAATACTGGCTGGTTATCAGGCGCGCTCTGAATAAAGTTGCCGCAAGTGGCACGGCAAACAACCAAGCCTGTGCTGGCTGTCCACATTTGCTTTCACCTCAGCTTTGTTGATGGCAAAGCTGAGGTGGTGGCGGTGGGATCGGTTAATCGGTGCTGGTCACCCGGCTGGTATTACCGGCCGGACCTTTAGTCCGCAGCAGCACTTTGCCACCGGACAGACCCGACACCTGCACTTTCACACCCTCAGCCGGATAACTGAGCCAGCTTTGGCCCTGATCCAGACTATATTCGATGCGCAAGCCAGGATAAGCCACATTGGCGGTTAATTCGCCATCCTGTAACACCGCACCTGGCGGCGGCAGATAGAACTGCACGCCGGCTTTGGCCAGTTTCGGTAATTCCCGTTGACTCAATAAGGTCGCAAACTGTTGCCACTGCGCTTCCCGGCGGCTGACGTCAGGTTGGGCACCTTCCCAGTGCGCTTTATGCCAGGCCCGTTCTGCCAGTGGCAGTAATCGTGGGTACACCATCTGTTCCAGCTGTTCGGCGGTACGGATGGTTTCGGACCAGACCTGACCCTGGATGCCGAGAATATTTTCCGGTTTTTCCAGCGCCGGTAAGGCGCGGCCGACCAAGGCTTCCAGGTCAGTGATCACTTCGCCACTGCGGGTGGTATCAGCATTGGCATACAGGTCATCCGGCATATAGCTAAAGACACGACGGGCATCGGTAAAGCGGGTCGCCCAGTAATAACCACGTTCTTCCGGATGGGTTTCATAAGGATGGTCAAAATACAGATGGGTACCGTGTGATAACACCACCTGATAACCGTTATTGGCCAGCCGGTAAGCCCGATCGGCGACACCAAATTCCCAGATATTGTCCCAGACATTGGCAATCACATTTTTATTGCTGAACTGACTGCGGTTAAAAGTATTGACCGGATCATACATCAGGCCATCTTCCCAGCCTGCCAGCGATAGCTCGCGGCTACTGAGCAGCGCGGACATCCGGCTGACGAAATAAGGTTTTAAATCCGCCACCCCTGCCAGCGCCGGTAAGCCTTTGGCAAACAAGGCCTGACAGGCTGGTGAGCCGGCCCAGGAACCGACTCCGACTTCATCACCACCCATATGATAGGTATTGAGCTTCAAACCAGCCTGACGATACATTTGCTGCAGTTCGTACACCACTTTATCAATAAAGGCGTAACTGGAGTCCAGACAAACGTTGACGGAGTTATCGGTGTAATTCTGCACCGTCATGTAGTTGGATTTATCGGCTGGATCGCTGAGTAAATACTGTTTTGCTGCGGCTTCATTCCCTTGTTTTTGCAATTTTTGATAACGGGCCTCCATGGCTTTAATCGCAGCTCTGGCATGGCCTGGCATATCAATTTCCGGGATCACTTCAATATGGCGGGCAGCAGCAAATTTCAGAATTTCGACAAAGTCTGCTTTGCTGTAATAACCATTGCCTGAACCGGATTTATGCGGGCCTGTGCCCAACTGAGTCAGCAGACATTGTTGTTCGGTTAAATCAAAGCAGCGCTGGGCGCCAATGTCGGTCAGTTCAGGTAAGCCCGGGATTTCCAAACGCCAGCCTTCATCTTCCGTCAGGTGCAGATGTAACTTATTTAGTTTGTAGCGACCCATTTGTTCAATCAGCCGCAGCGTCACGGCTTTGCCGTGGAAATTACGGCCCATGTCGTAATGCATGCCACGCCAGCTAAAACGCGGCTGATCATCGACGGTTAAATGCGGCAGGCTGACGGCAGCAGTCTGCAACTGCGCCGGCAATAAACTCAGTAATGACTGCAAGCCATAAAATACCCCGGCGTTGTCGGCACCACGGATCAGAATGCTGTCGGCATTAATACTCAACTGATAACGCTCTGCACCTTGCAGTGTGTTATCCACCAGCAGCACAATTTTTTGCTGATGTTGTTCAGTGACACCACTGTTGCTGGTTAAGGTGATGCCGGCCTGCTGCAGTTGCTGTTGTAAATAACCGGCTTCACTGCTTAACCGGCCCTGATAAGCAATGCTCCAGGTGTTATTTATTTCGGTACGGCCGCGACCATAACTCAGTTGTTTGGGGGTTGGAATAATTTGATCCTGCAGGTTTTCCGGCAGTGGGTTTTTACTCAGCAGCAGATTGTCCTGATAGCGACTGGCGGCAGTGGCGACCGGAAATAAATCTGCTTTGGGCTGGTTATACCGCAATAATTGTGCGGGTTTGTTAAATGACGCCACAAATTGGCTCAGTTGCTCGGTGTCGGTATTGCGGAATATTTCAGGTTGCAACTTACCGGCCACGATAAATGCCCTTGGCATAAAATCGGTATAACTGACCACAGCAGAAGCGCCTTGATAGCGCAGTTCAAGTTGCTGACCTTTGGCTAAACCGGCAAAAGCGGCCGTGGGCGTTAACCGGTGTAAATCGCCTTGCACATGTTCCAGTTTTAATCCGGCTTGCTCAGTTGGTTGCAGTAACCGCACTGAATGCAGATAGATTTGCCAGTTGCCTTTGCCAGCAGCCAACGCCACTGTCGATTGATTCGATAATTTCAGCCGGCCCTGATAACCCATGGCTGGCATAAAGTTGCTTTCCACTGCAAATTGCAGACTGCTGTCGGTGGCAAATGCCTGCAACTGCGTTTGTTGCTGAAAATTTTGCGCCAATGCTGGTGCACTTTGTAGTACAGCCAGCGCCACGCTGAGCTGAAGTAGTTTTTTATGCATGCGGATTTCCCCTGTTGCGAAAGAGTGCGCTGATTACTATTGCTGGCTTCACCTTCAATAACGCGGGTCTTTGCCATCTGTCCTATCAGCGCATCAAGTCGCTGATAGGACAGACAGAGTGACCCGCCGGATGGTTGGTGACTGCTTTGCAACAACGCTGGTTGTGCTGATTTCATCTTATTTGACCAGCAACACTTTAAAGAAATTGCCGGGTTAAACCACTGAAGTCAGTCGGTTATTTTTTGGCGGTCGTTGTTTTATTACAAATTTCAGTTTGATTTTTAAACAAGGGTCTTGTTATTTGTCAAAATTATTATATGCTGAACTGAAAAAATGACAACGCTGTCAATTTCCTAATGTACATTTTTTCAGCGGGCCTCCGCAAGATAAAAATCATAACATGGAGTCGATAGTACCGGTGATGCAACGAGGGTGGCGGATGAGTATAAGTTCAGGGCAGCAGGGGCCTTTATTTCTTGGGATTGACGGCGGCGGGAGTAAATGCCGGGTCGTGCTGGTCACCGCAGATAACCGGTTGTTAGGCGAGGGGTTGGGAGGACCGGCCAATCCATTACGTGGCATGTCGGTGGCCACTGAATCGATTTTAACCGCGACCACACAGGCATTACAGGCGGCGGGCCTGCCTGCTACCGCCATCAGTCAGTTGATTGTTGGCGCGGGTTTGGCTGGCGTGAATATGCCACATTATTTTCAGTTGTTTTCCAGTTGGCAGCATCCATTTGCCGAATTTCATTTAACCAGTGATTTGCATATTGCCTGTATCGGCGCCCATAACGGCGGCGAAGGCGCGGTCATTATTGCCGGTACCGGCTCTTGTGGTCTGGCTGATGTCAAAGGCAAGATCCTCGACATCGGAGGTCACGGCTTCCCTTATGGCGATAATGGCAGCGGAGCCTGGTTTGGCATGCAACTGTTGCATCATGTGTTGCTGGCCAAGGATCAACTGGCGCCGGCCACCTTGATGACAGACTTGCTGGCCGAAGCTGTTGGGGTCAGCGCTACTTTAGATCTGGTGAACCATTTTATGCATGCGACGCCAACCATTTTTGCCCGTTACGCGCCGCTGGTGTTTACTGCTGCCGAACAGGGCGATGCAGTGGCGTTACAGATAGTGCAACAAGGCGCCGCTTTTATTAATCAAATCGCCCATAAGCTGTTTGAGTTACAACCGCCAAGATTTTCGATGATTGGTGGTTTGGCTTATAAACTGGTGCCTTATTTAGATCCGCTGGTACAACAACGACTGACACCGGCGCTGGCAGCGCCAGAATTTGGCGCCGTCTGGTATGCCAGACAGCAGCATGCTTTCTTTCATTCAGCCCAAGTGGCCACCGTTAACCAAAGAAGTGAGTAACAGAACATGACTTCCACTATTATGGCGCAAGAAGCTGCTGAAGCGCCGGCTCGTATTCGTGAACAGTTAGCCGCCAACCGTGACATCATTGCCACTATCGTGGCGCAGATCCAACAACGCGCACCAAAATATGTCTACATGGTTGGCCGTGGATCTTCCGACCATGCCGGCGTATTTGCCAAATATCTGATTGAAATTGAAGTAGGTTTGCCGGTTGTCGCCGCAGCACCTTCGATTGCCAGTGTGTATAACAAACAGCTGCAGCTGACCGACGCACTGGTGCTTTGTATTTCGCAATCAGGTCGTAGCCCGGATATTCTGGCTCAGGTTGAGATGGCGAAAAAAGCCGGAGCTATGGTGGTTGCGCTGGTTAATGACACCACTTCGCCACTGGCTGCACAGGCAGATTACGTGGTGCCATTATTTGTCGGGCCGGAGAAAGCGGTCGCGGCAACCAAAAGTTATCTGGCAACGCTGAGCGCTTTATTACAGCTGGTTTCGGTCTGGTCCGGCAATGCTGAATTAGAAGCGGCCGTGGCAGCATTACCGGAAGCCTTATTGCAAGCACAACAATTACCAGCCCAACTGACCCCTGAACTGGTGGCGGATGTGAAACATGGTGTCGTGTTAGGCCGCGGCCCGGGTTATGCCATTGCCCGTGAAATTGCACTGAAATTAAAAGAAGTCTGTGGTATTCATGCTGAAGCTTTTTCCAGTGCCGAATTTTTGCATGGTCCTGTGACTTTGGTGAAAGACCAGTTTGCCATTATCGATGTCAGCGTGGCCGATGAAGCATTTGCCGCGCACAAAGCGCAAATTCAGGAAGTGCATAGTCGGGGGGCCAGCCTGGTGCATTTAAATCATGGCGGACTGACCAGTCACCCGCGGGTATTGCCACTCCTGGTGTTACAGCGGTTTTATCTGGATGTGGAAGCTGTGGCGCGCAGCCGGGGTGTGAATCCTGATGCACCACCAGGATTAAATAAAGTGACGAAAACAGTTTAAAACCGCCAGCTGACTTTTCAAATTATTTTGAAAGGTGTAATTTGTGGTTTCGAACGCTTACGTATGTAAGTATTTCTGCTAGTCAACTTTCAGGATTTTTTGCGGATGCAACAACAGATTTCAGTCGCCCGGTTATTTGATGGCGAAAATTGGCAACACAATGTGCAATTGACTATTGCAGATGGGCGGATCCAGCAACTGAGCCCTGCCGAGCCGTCTACCGTGTTACCTTACAGCCTGGTACCTGGCTTTATTGATGTGCAGGTGAATGGTGGTGGTGGTGCGCTGTTTAATACAGCGCCAACACTGCAAACACTGCAGACCATGGTCAAAGCGCATGCCGGCTTTGGTAGTACCGCCTTATTACCGACGGTGATCACTGATTCTGTTGACATTATGCAGCAAACCGCCGATGTGATTGCCAGTGCCATTGCCCGGCAAGAGCCTGGCGTATTGGGGGTTCATTTTGAAGGGCCGCATTTGTCGGTGCCGAAAAAAGGCGTCCATCCGGTCCAGCATATCCGGCAGTTGTCGGCTGCGGAAATGGCGATTTATCGCCGTCCTGATCTTGGTATTAAACTGGTGACAGTGGCGCCGGAAAATATCAGCCCGGAGCAAATCCGTGAGTTGGTGGCGGCGGGTGTCATTGTCTGTTTGGGTCATTCCAATGCCGATGGTGCCACAGTTGAAGCGGCGATTGCGGCCGGAGCCAGCGGCTTTACCCATTTGTATAACGCAATGTCCCCACTGACCTCACGCGAGCCAGGTATGGTGGGTGTGGCATTGGCTGATGCTTCGACCTGGTGTGGCATTATTCTGGATGGCCATCATGTGCATCCAACTGCCGCCCGCTTAGCGATTGCAGCCAAACCACGTGGCAAGATGCTGATCGTCACCGATGCGATGTCACCGGTCGGCACCAGCGAGACTGAATTCGACTTTTTTGATGGTAAGGTGCGCCGTGACGGCAATAAACTGACCGCCGAAAGTGGTCAGTTGGCTGGCTCTGTGCTTGATATGGCAGGCGCGGTGCACTATGCCATCACGCAATTGGGTGTCACGGAAGCTGAAGCGCTGCGGATGGCGTCTTTGTATCCGGCGCAATTTTTAGGCATCAGCCAGCAGCGCGGTCAAATCGCGGTGGGCGCTATCGCCGATTTGGTGTTGCTGGATCCGCGAGGGCAGGTGGTGCAGTGCTGGCTGGCAGGACAAGCTTTTATTTAAGTCTGATTTAAACAAATGTTTTCGACACAATAATAATTAAATCAACAGGAAGGAATTATGGAAATGACAGTCGCAACCAGCAAGGTTAGCCGCAACACCATGCCCATGGTGATAGTGGCGATGCTGTTTTTTATTCTGGGTTTTGCTACCTGGCTCAATGGCTCGCTGATGCCCTATCTTAAACAAATGTTACAGCTCAGCCCGTTTCAGGCGTCGTTAGTGCTGTTTTCTTTTTATATTGCCGTGACCTTTACGGCACTGCCTTCCGCCTGGTTGATCCGGCGGGTTGGTTATAAAAATGGCATGGCAATTGGCATGGCAGTGATGATGCTGGCTGGCTTGTTGTATATTCCGGCGGCGCAGACCCAGACCTTTGTGCTGTTTTTGCTGGCGCAACTGGTGATTGGTGCGGGTCAGACGTTATTACAAACGGCCGTGAATCCGTATGTGGTTAAAATTGGTCCGGAAGAAACTGCGGCAGTCCGGATCAGTATTATGGGGATCCTGAATAAATCTGCTGGTGTGGTTGCACCTATGGTGTTTACCGCGCTGATTGTCAGTGGTTTCAGTGCGCCGGCTGATGCCGTGCTGACGCAAGTGCAGATTGATGAGATGGCCGCCAGTCTGATGTTTCCTTATCTGGGTTTAGCGGCATTTTTAGGTCTGCTCGCGCTGGCAGTGAAATTTTCCCCCTTACCTGAACTGGCCAAAGAAGATACCAGCACCCGGGGTCGGGCCCAGCTAAAAGCTGTGCTGGCCAAACCTTCGCTGGTACTGGGTGTGGTGGCATTATTTGTCTATGTCGCGGTCGAAGTGATCGCGGGTGATACCATCGGCTTGTTTGCGTTATCGTTGGGTGTTGAGCGTTATACCGTGATGACTTCCTATACCATGGGCTGTATGGTACTTGGTTATATTCTGGGGATTGTGTTGATCCCACGCTTTATCTCACAGCAAAATGCCCTGGTCATCTCCGCAGTGCTGGGACTGCTGTTGTCGCTGGTGATTGCGTTTGGTGATACCCAATCTTATACCATTGCCAATACGCTGCTGGTGCCTTTTGGCGGCGTCGCGCTGCCGGATACCCTGTTGTTTATCGCAGTGCTGGGATTGGCCAATGCCATGGTCTGGCCGGCAGTCTGGCCATTGGCGTTATCCGGACTCGGGGCTTTAACCAGTATTGGGTCGGCATTATTGATTATGGGCATTGCCGGTGGCGCTTTTGGTCCGCTGAGCTGGGGTCTGCTCAGTGGCACCTCGCTTGGCCAACAAGGCGCTTATCTGGTGATGCTGCCTTGTTATGCTTTTATCCTGTTTTATGCGCTTAAGGGCCATAAATTGACCAAGTGGTAACCACAAGCCTTGTTTACGGCCAACGCCAGCCTTGTGCTGGCGTTGTGCTATGTCATGACTGGTGGATCAGGCAACGGTGTTTTACTGTTGCGTCATTGCGGAGTTTCTATGTCAAAAGCTGTTCGTTTTCAGGCGCTTGATGCGCTCAGGGGTCTGGCGATCGCGCTGATGATCCTGGTCAATACCCCAGGATCATGGTCGGCCGTCTACAGTCCATTGTTACATGCGCCCTGGCATGGTTTTACCTTTGCCGATCTGGTATTTCCGGGTTTTCTGTTTGTGGTTGGCGCTGCGATGTTTTTTGCGCTGAAACAGGCAACACTGAACGCTGAGTGGTTACGGAAAATTGGTAAAAGAACGCTGCTGATGTTTTTGTGTGGCTTGCTGCTGAACTGGTTCTGGCTGCACGATATCGCCACTTTGCGCATTATGGGCGTGCTACAGCGCATCGCTTTATGTTATGGCCTGGCGGCAGTGCTGATTTTGTTGCTAGGTTCGTTGGGGCAGGGGGCTGATCCGGAGCAACGGCAGCGTCGGATCCGACGGCAATTACCCTTGCTGGCATTGTTGTTGTTGTGCGGCTATTGGGGTTTGTTACAACTGAGCGCAGATCCATACAGCGTCGAACACAATGTGGTACGGCAATTGGACCTGATGATTTTTGGTGCTGCCCACCTGTATCAGGGTTTTGGTATGGCATTTGACCCGGAAGGCTTGCTCAGTACCCTACCTGCCATTGTCAATCTGTTGTTGGGGTATTGGATAGCGGCGGAATTATCACTGCGTAAACCTGCCGCTGGTGTCCGCTGGTTGTGGGCCACTGGTGCGGTGCTGGTGGTGCTGGCGCTCTTGCTCAGCCTGATGTGGCCAATTAATAAAGCATTATGGACTGGTAGTTATGTGCTGCTCAGTGGCGGCTTACTGGTGTGGTTGCTGGCGCTGATGGTCTGGCTGATTGATATCCGTGGCGCTAGTCACCTGGCCGAGCCGCTGCGGATCTATGGCACGAATCCATTATTTATCTATATGCTGTCCTGGATTTGGGCAGTGGTGCTTAGCAGTTTGTTGGTCTGGCAACAGGATGGTCAGATGATGTCGGCTTATCAATATGGTTTTGAATTGCTGGCTGCGCTGATGCCTGACAAACTGGCGTCATTGCTGTTCGCTGTGGCGCATGTGCTGTTATTCTGGCTGTTGTCTTACTGGTTATACCGGCGGCAAATTTTTATTAAGCTTTAAGGTGTGGCAGCCGGCTGAGTAAAATCGGCCGGCACAAACCAGTAACGGCGATTCTGGTAGTCGGTGTCTGCCGGTAATAATGGATTCGGCAGTTCAATCCAGCGACTGGCGTTTTCAGCGGACAGTGGAAATACTTTGGCGGTAAATGGATGTTGCTGCATATAAGCCAGCAACTCACCATCATCAATCATGGTCTCCAGACCTTGTTCCAGCCATTGCGCCAGTACTTCATGCTGTTTGGTGGTAAAAAAATACACGGCAAATGGGTAATGCAGCATGATGTCCTGATAGCGGCTCAGTGCCGGCAGTTGTGCGCTGCGTTGGCGGATTTCAGCCTCACCTTCGTGGACGCCGCGTGGAAAATAATCGCAACGACCAGCGACCAGTTGTGGGAATAAATTATCAAACACCGGTGACGCCATGACGGGCAGCTGCGCGGCCTGCAAAATGTCGGTATCTGGCCAGTGGCTGCCCTGGCAGGCCGTCAGCCGTTTCAGTTGCATCAGCCCCTGCAACCGATCAAACTCAGCCTGGCGCTGTTGGACAATGGTAAATTTGCGAAACCCTGTCAGGCCACGTTCCAGCGGGATCCGGATGGGCCTGAGTTGCTGTTCTTTTTCCAGCTCAGTACCGACCCAGAATAAGTCAATCAAATTACCCTTTAATAACTCCCTGTTGGCGCGGCCTTGCTCCATGATATGCACAGCAACAATCTTGGGAACTGGCCGGCCACGAGCGCCTTTTTGCAGTGCTTTTTGCAACAAGCCAACATAATAGCTTTGTGCCACATCGTCAGCAGCCGGTGGACGTTGAATACGGATTTCAGTCAAGGCAGGCTGATGCAAAGCAGCGTTTTTTGCTTGTGCCAGATTCGCACTTAGCAGCAGTGACAAACTGATGGACAGCTTGAAGCCAAACTGAAGCAACGCTGACAAATGCCTTATCTGCATGCAAACCTCTTCAAATCAGTCAACGGCAGTCAGGCTTTTGCTGCGGGTTCTACAGATTCTGCCAGCTGGTTTTGCGAGCGCAACACTGCAAGTTTCTGCAACAGCGCAGCTTCAACGTGCGTTGGCACAAAACGCGACACATCACCGCCATGCTTGGCTACTTCTTTCACCAAAGTCGATGAAATAAAGGTATTTTTTTCCGACGGGGTCATAAACAGGCTATCCAGATCCGGATTCAGTTGCCGGTTCATGCTGGCCAGCTGGAATTCGTATTCAAAGTCCGCCACAGCCCGCACGCCACGTAATAAAATCTGGGCCTGCTGCGCTTTGGCAAATTCAGCCAGCAGTCCGGAAAAGCCTTGTACCCGCACATTGTTGTAATCACTAAATGCCTGATTCGCCAGCTCCACCCGTTCCGACAGACTAAACATCGGTTGTTTGCTGGGGTTGGCGGCTACTGCGACTATGACTTGATCAAAGAGCCGGGCGGCCCGGATCACCAAGTCGGCATGACCATTGGTTAAGGGATCAAAAGTTCCAGGGTAAATTGCAATAGTTTTCATATGGTTATGTTTTTTCCTTTCTACCTTGCCTGCGCCGCAATGGCAAACTCTAGAGTTTTTGATCTATTTGGCGTTACTATACCAAAATAACTCATATTAAAAATAAGCCCATGCTGGATATGGATAAAAAGTTAAGAACTAAAGATAAAATTTTACAAGCCAGTATAGAACTGTTTAATCAGCAAGGTGAGCGTCAGATCACCACCAATCATATTGCTGCGCATCTGGGGATCAGTCCGGGTAATCTGTATTACCATTTTCGCAACAAAGAAGATATTGTCCGGCATATTTTTAAGGAATATGCCAAATTGCTGGATCAACGGATCCAGCCACCAAGCCGGCCTTCAGAAGCATTGGATGCACTGGCACAGTACCTGGACGCGGTCTTTGAACTGATGTGGCGCTTTCATTTTTTCTATGCCAATTTGCCGGATATTCTCGGCCGTGATGCTGCATTACAACAAGATTATCTGTTGGTGCAAAAAGGCGTGCAAACTAAAGTCGTTTCTGTGTTGCAGGCGCTCAAAGCCGCCGAAGTGATCAAGATTGATGAGCAGGATATTGCCACCTTTGCTCACACCATTAAACTGGTCGTGACCTTCTGGATCAGCTATTTGAAAACCCAGGCGCCGCATGCGGCTATCGATCAGCAGCAGGCGTATCAAGGGGTACTTAAAATACTGTTATTATTTAAACCTTATGCCACAGCCCAGGCGTTACCACGGATTGATAAATTACAGCAGCATTATCAGGCGCTGGCTGGACAGCCGGTCTTGAGCTAAAGCGACCTGACTTCGATGCAGCTCCGACCATTGACTGAATTTGCCCGTTGCAGCAAAAAAACGCTGCTTTCATAAGCTTTCACTATTACAATGGCGACGCTTTTAACAAATAGCCTTAACCCCCTACAGGAGGGCTCATGCGTACTACCTCTTTCCTTACTCACATTCAGCAACAAATCGATGATGTAAAAGCTGAAGGTTTATACAAAGCCGAACGTATTATCACCTCTCAACAATTTTCTGACGTAACTGTTGGCGGCCAGCAAGTCCTTAACTTCTGTGCGAACAATTATTTAGGTCTGGCGAATTCACCAGAGTTAATTAAAGCTGCCCAACAAGGACTGGACAGTCACGGTTTTGGAGTGGCGTCGGTTCGTTTTATTTGCGGCACTCAAGATATTCACCAACAACTCGAACAGAAAATCAGTGAATTCTTAGGGACCGAAGCGACTATTTTGTACTCCAGCTGCTTTGACGCCAATGGCGGTTTATTTGAAACCATTTTAGGCGCTGAAGATGCCGTCATTTCTGATGCACTGAACCACGCTTCAATCATTGATGGGGTGCGGTTATGTAAAGCCAGGCGCTACCGTTATGCCAACAACAATATGGCCGAATTAGAAGCACAGCTGCAACAGGCTGACGCGGATGGCGCACGTTATAAATTGATTGCCACCGATGGGGTATTTTCCATGGATGGCGTCATTGCTGACTTAAAATCTATCTGTGATTTAGCCGATAAATACAACGCGATGGTGATGGTCGATGATAGTCATGCCGTTGGTTTTGTTGGTAAAAATGGCCGTGGTACCCACGAATATTGTGACGTGTTAGCGCGGGTCGATATTATCACCGGTACTTTAGGTAAAGCTCTGGGCGGCGCCTCTGGTGGTTACACTTCAGGTAAAAAAGAGATTATTGAGTGGCTCAGACAGCGTTCACGGCCTTATCTGTTCTCCAACAGTCTGGCGCCAGCTATTGTCACGGCATCGATTAAAGTGCTGGAGATGCTGGCGCAGGGGGATGAATTACGGGCTAAGCTGTGGGACAACGCCGCCTATTTCCGCGCGCAAATGACTGCGGCCGGTTTCACGCTGGCAGGTCAGGATCACGCCATTATCCCAGTGATGCTGGGCGATGCCAAAGTAGCTGCTGAGTTTGCGCGCCGCATGCTGGAGCAGGGCATTTATGTGGTCGGCTTCTCGTTCCCGGTGGTGCCAAAAGGTCAGGCCCGGATCAGAACGCAGATTTCTGCCGCGCATAGCAAAGAACAACTGGATAAAGCTATTGCTGCTTTTATCCGTACCGGTAAAGACATGGGTGTAATTTCCTGAGGTAACCACATGAAAGCTTTAGCAAAATTAAAAGCAGAACCAGGCATTTGGCAAACTGAAGTGCCAATGCCGGAAGTTGGCCCCAATGATGTATTGATTAAAATTAAAAAAACCGCCATTTGTGGCACTGATGTGCATATCTACAAGTGGGATGAATGGGCACAAAATACCATTCCGCATGGCATGGTGGTTGGCCATGAATATGTCGGCGAAGTGGTCGGCATGGGGTCGGAAGTACGGGGTTTTGTGCTGGGTGACCGGGTGTCGGGTGAAGGCCATTTAGTTTGTGGTCACTGCCGTAACTGCCGTGCTGGCCGGGTGCATTTATGCCGTAATACCATTGGTGTCGGTGTGAATCGTCAGGGCAGTTTTGCCGAATATCTGGTGATCCCGGCTTTTAACGTGTTTAAAATTCCGGACAATATCCCGGATAGCATAGCGTCAATTTTTGACCCGTTCGGCAACGCTGTCCATACCGCACTTTCGTTTGATTTAGTGGGTGAAGACGTGCTGATTAGCGGTGCCGGTCCGATCGGGATTATGGCGGCTGCGGTGGCGCGTCATGTAGGTGCCCGCCATGTCGTGATCACGGATGTCAACCCATTCCGGCTGGAACTGGCGAAAAAAATGGGCGCGACCCGCGCTGTCGACGTCAGCAAAGAAGATTTAAAAACCGTGATGAACGAGCTTGGCATGACAGAAGGCTTTGATGTCGGTCTGGAGATGTCCGGGGTGCCTTCAGCTTTCCGTTTAATGCTGGATACCATGAATCATGGTGGCAAAATTGCCATGCTCGGTATTCCGCCCTCAGACATGGCTGTCGATTGGAACAAAGTTATTTTTAAAGGCCTGGTGATTAAAGGTATTTATGGCCGGGAAATGTTTGAGACCTGGTACAAAATGGCCAGTCTGATCCAATCCGGGCTGGATTTATCCCCGATCATCACGCATGAAATGCCAGTGGCGGATTTCCAGCAAGGCTTTGACATTATGTGCTCAGGTCAGTCGGGCAAAGTGGTATTGAACTGGGACTAGCGCTATTGTTTGCGATAGACTGGTAAGCCTCAAAGGTCTGCTGCAGCTTGCGGCGGACCTTTTAATTCAATGATGTTGCCAGCCGGATCTGTAACATAACAGGACCAGCCATAACCATCAGCGCCAAACCGCAATTCACTGGTGGATACCGGTACAGCCAAACCGTTAAAATAAGCCATTAACCATTCGGGCTGATAAGGCTCTATCCGTAAGCAAAAGTGCGCCATATTTTGTTGTTCAGCGGCAAGTTGATGGTCTATCTGTACTAAATCAATCAGTTGCTGACCCGCTCTGAGTTGATACAAACCAAGTTCAGCTTGCACTTTTTCCAGTGAACAGCCCAATATCTGCTGATAGAAATGCAGCGCCGCCGCCATATCACTGATCCGTAACACGACATGATCAAGCTGGAGTAAACGAAACATATTCCTGCTCCTGTGCCCGTTGGGTGGATGCTGCTGCTGCGACGGGGCGCAAGCAAAGCAGCAAATTTTCGGTCAATCGCTACTGTGTGGCTGTCATCAACAGCTCACACCAGTGCTTTGGATTGGCCAGAATAAACTGATAACTGCTCTGGTCGGTCAGTGTGATACGAAGGCCTGTCGCCCCTAATGGGATAAAACCGCCGCCTTTTAACTGACACAAGCTGGTATTGCTGATCGCCGATCGCGGCCAGTGGTAAGGAGCTGTCGCCAGCGCATGCTCAAAGGGCTCAAAACTCAGCGCTTGTTCCGTCAGGATCAAACGGCCATCAGTATGAATAGCACCACACTGGGCTGTAGCCAGTGCGCTAAAAACAGTTGCAGCGCTCATCTTCGTCATCTCATCGTTAGGCAAACAGTGGTCATCAGTATAGCTGGCTTGGCGTGCTGGATAGCTCCGTCAGCTGTGTCCTGCTGACATCAACTGGTTTTGTCGCTCGGCGGGCCTTGGATCAAAACCACTTCGACCTGGCCTTGCTCTATGGCCTGCGATAAATCTGTTTCCAGTTGTCGTGCCACGGCGGCGTATGGTTGATTCAGTTGTACCAGACCATAACCACGATTCCGGCCATGTACTTTACTTAAATAAAGTGCCATATCAGCCAGTTGCAGTGTTTTACTCCAACCTAAGCTGGCTTCATCCAGGTTGGCAAAAGGATAAGTTAAAAATCCGGCCGACACTGTGACGTTGATCTGTTGCCCGGCAAAACTGACAGGCCGGGCAGCGATGTCATCCAGTACCCGCTGCGTGAATAAAGTGCTGGCTGTTATATCCACCCGGCGTAACATGATCAGGAACTCTTCACCGCCCCAGCGCAATACCAAATCTTCGTTTCTGGTCAAGGCCTTCAGGCGACGGGCGATTTCAACCAGCACGGCATCACCGGCGGCGTGGCCGTAATGATCATTCACATGTTTAAAAAAATCGACATCCAGCAGGATAAAAGCATCGGTCTGATCGCTCAGCTGGCTGCGTCTGTCCTGACTGAACTGGCGTTTTTCCATCAGCTCTAACAGACAGCGCCTATTCAATAACCCGGTCAGTACATCATGTTGCGATTGATAGGCCAGTTGGTCATTCACTGCTTTGAGTTTTAAATTGGCTGACCTGACTTTGCGATACAACAGATACAGCAATAAAGATACCAGTAGAACCCCCACACCAATCAGCTGCGTGATATGTTGTTGCAACTGACGTTTTTGAATTTCGACTGCTTTGAGCTGGTTTTGCTGGGTTAGTGTCGCTATTTCACGGTTTTTCTGTTTGGCGGAAAACTCTTCCTGTAACAGGTTCAGTTGTTTTTCCCGTTCGGTTTGAAACAGTTGCTTTGATAATTCATTATATTGGCGCAACAAATCCGCTTCAGACTGGAAATCTCCGGCAAAACGGCTGGCGTCGGCCATTTCTTCGAGATATCCAAGCACTTCAGACTGGGAAGCAATCTTTTTTTGTTCCTCCAGCATCCGGTGCATCTGTTGTAAGCCTTCATGGCTGTCGCCTTGTAATACTTTAACGTAACCTAAATTAAATTTGGCCATCGCCTGGCTTGGTAAATGCTGATGTTGTTCGCTCAAGCGCAGAAAATGCTGAAAATGCGGTTCTGCCAGATCAGGTTTGCGCTGCCTGAGGTAAATATCGCCCAAATTGTTCCGGATCGTCGCTTCTGTGCCATCGTCTTTCAGCTTTGCCGCCCATTCCAGACCTTTATGGTTGGCGATAATAGCTTCATCCAGTTGTTTTTTTTCGACCAGGGTAAATGCTTGTTGCATATAAAAGCCTGGTAAATAACTTTGTAAGGCTGGATTTTTCAACGCCCGATCAATACTGCTGCTGATGGTGGCCAGGGCTGCATCGTAATTGCGTAAATTACTCTGTAACTGGGCAATGGTGCTGGCTAAAAACATCTGTCGAAATGGCGTCCGCGGGCTTGGGTCCAGTCTGATACTTTCCTGCGCCTGGTAAAACGAGTTCAGCGCTTCGGCAAAACGGCCTTGCCATAGCTGAAAACGGCCTGCGGTATGATAGGCAAAATACCGCACCCGACTTTGGCTGGCTTTGGCGGCATATTCTTCGGTGGGCGCTAAAAAGCTGATCGCTTTGCTGATGTCGCTGCGATCCCAATACTGCTGCAGATGCTCCGCCATCACTTCCGCTTTGATATCGGCATCTTCAGTGTTGTTAGCAATCTCCAGCAGTTGGGCCAGTTTTTGCTCGGCAGCACTAAACTGCTGTTGCAGTGCCAGTTCGCTAGCACTATAAATCATCAGCCGGACTTGCAGTCGCAGTGGGGTATCAGCACGGATTTGTTGTTGCAGTTGCTGTAACAATTGTGTCGCTTGCGCCGGCTGTTCTGTGATTAGTTGCAGATATTGTTCCAGTTGCTGTTCCAGGTGCTGTTCCAGGGGCTGTTCCAGGTGCTGTTGCGGGTTATCCGCAGGTGTCTGGGCGCTGAGCGACCCACTGCATAGCAGTAACATGGCCAGTACCGACCGATAAAAACCTGACCACAGTCGTGGTGGGAAAACAGCAGACATAACAACACCTGTAACTGGAGAAAGTCGGCTTTGGTTACGGCAGCCAGCCTGGGTCTGCTGGTTGCTGTAATCACATCTTGGCCCAAGTGATTGGGCACCATGAAAATAAACTACCTGAAGTTCAGCGTTCTTTCAAAAAAATCGATAGTGCTCTGTGCTGAACAC
>Ga0209599_10000036_pt1 | contig 97761 bp, 77 predicted proteins | sample Shrwel_input2_FT_FD_187534 | JGI IMG/M metagenome (GOLD analysis project Ga0209599, IMG submission 187534) | Subsurface microbial communities from deep shales in Ohio, USA - Utica-3 well 1 S input2 FT (SPAdes) (version 2) ...
AAAGTAAATCTCAATTTTGATCTCATCAAAATTGAGATTTACTTTATCGAACATTTCCGATTGTGAGTCAGAATATTCTAATGATTGTATATTTATATTTGGCATAATTAAATTTTAATAATTCCTAGGTTAAATAAGAGCGAATAGTTATAGCTTTTCTCAAGATTATACTCAAAATTATAAATTAAATCCGTATTTCTAGTTAATTTATAATCAATCTCCGGATAATAACCAAGCTTAAATCTTTCGGATTGGTCTATATCACCTCTTACATCATATTCTGATATCTGGGATCCAGTTGATTGTGATGTCTTATTAACAAAAAGATCGAATACATTGCCTTGAAACAGGGTGGAAACATTAAGATCTATATAGTTGTTAACATCATCATCGATCGAATCTGGGTTACCCACTCCAAAATCGGATATTATATTGTCGATGAATGTTTGTTTTATCCCTGAATTAAGAAGATACCTTCTCAGCATTCTATCCAACCTAATTATACCACTTATCTTATTAACTAATGGTAGATATTGCCATATAATTTCAGCATCCGGAAATATTGATATATCAAGCTTATTATAATCTACACCAGATAGATAAGGTCCAACATTACCTATGCCGTTACCCGAATCAGCCGGTGATATATTTTGAATGGGCTTAGTATAGGAAAGTATTTCATTATTTATATCGTTTATATTCGTTGATCCTGTTGTTCTTGATATCTCTAATGCTATATAATTCTTAAAATCAAAACTGCCTGGTGTTTTCATAATCTTGGAGGCAAAGAATGATTTATTTTCCTTCATGCTTCTTGTTCCAGCAACAGGGTCGTATGTCGTCGGGCTATTAAATTGATCATAATATCCAGGATCCCAACTGGAAGAAAATACATTAAAATTCTTTTTCCATATTGGTGATTGACCAACTAATGGATAAACAGCACCCTCAGGCAGATCCTTACTTAAACTCAGTATATTGTTACCCTTATCCACCTTGGTAAATGGAAGATTCCTAAGAATTCCGAAATATCTTTTATTTGGTGCAAAATTACAGTTTCTAAATGATAAATCTATAGTAGCATCGCCACTTATGGTATCGGTCTTATCATAATCAAAATACATAACTTTTCTAAATAATGGGGAGTATCCTCCGGAATACCTTAATAGAGATGATGGTAAATCCTGGTTTAATTGCATTATGTATGAAGTCGGAACTGATTCACCTATTGTCTGTGGTCCTCCATAAAATTTGGTTGTTCTTGAACCATTAGCTTTATAAATTCTGGATGGCTTCTCCATATATAGCTCAAATGAATTCAAAGACTCCTTTGTTACAAGTAAAACTGGATCCCAATAATAAGTTTTATATTTTACGTAGGATGAGCTTCCGTTTATTCTTGATAGTATGTCAGCAGCGGATGTCCTTTTTAATATAAATTCGTAATATTTTTCACCTCCCTCAATCTGAAAAACCGGTTGATTTCGGTAAATAGATGAAGGCCCGACCGGCACAGTAACTGGATTGGATGCTGAAAATGGTATATTAAAAGTATATCCCGGGGCGCCTGTTGCAACCCTACCAAATTCTATATATGTAGGTCCAACTCCAGTTGGCCAAGGATATGTGGTAGATATGGAGTTTACGTAGAAACTTCCGGCTCCAACGGGGCTTGGTCCAGCTGTTGCTCCTGGTGTATTTGGTGAAAATATAGTGTTTATCTCCTCTCTAAGATCAGTATCATAATCAGGATTTGGTATTGAATTAATTATACCCGGCGAAGTGGTAGTATTTACCACACTACCAGAAGATAGTGATAGATCCAAGGAAGAGCTTAATTTAATATCGCTAATCTTATAGAAGGGCTGGTTGTTGATTAGAGGGCTGTTTAGTTTTTCTTTATTACTAAGAGAATATAGAAGGGTATAGTCCAATATAGGATCACCTCCAGTAGCTCCACTATAACCTAGTGCTTGTGACTTATAGTCATTAACAAGAACGTAACATATCAGGAGAACAAATTTTTGTTGCTCATTCTCTATTATCTCATATGATACCGGAGATTGTATTGATGTTGAATTTTCATCAACAACTCTAAGAATGGCTGAAAATTTATAATCTTCATAGCCTCGATATAACCTAATATATTTATCCAATGAATCAGAATCTGCATTGGATAGATTTGATCTCTTCTTTAGAACTACTTTTATTCCTCTGAATAAGGTCTCATAATATCCACTGGACTCATTAAAATTAAATGGTGTAAATAATTCCTTAGTGTATGAATCAACATCTCTGTATTCAGGAGAATAATCCAGAGGTTCAACGGTAAAAGCGGAGGACAGATACAAGCTATCGGATGGATCTGAACTTCTTGCCCTGTCAAGATCTATCTTACCTGGTAAATAGCTGTTCTGATTTTGCATCTCCTCAATAGGGAAATCTCTAGGTGGTTTCTCCAGTATTAAGAATTCATGGGTAAGATATCTGGAATCAGATTCATTTCTATCTAAACTTGGTGAAAAATTGGTTGGTGAAAAAGCTGGAGTTGAATTTAGTCTATAAAGATTTCCTCTCGCATCTGTTCCAGATGTATATGCCCATTTATTTATATAAGGAACTATTCGTGAAATATTAGCTCTCGATGTTGTATAATTTTCCTCCAAATAATCATACTCGTTGTCAAGCTTTCCTCTATTAAATACTTCAAGTTTAGAAGCATTTGAGCTCAGTGTCGATGGTGTTAATGATTGGATACCAATAAATCCATTAAACGCATCTAAATCGACATTATAGCCGATGTTTGATCCATAATTAGTAGTGGAAGAATTATAGGTAACATTAGAATATTGTGCAGGGAATACTATAAGGTCCAGTTGGTCCGGATTGGCAGTATCAAAAAATGTGGTTCCGCTGGTTCCATAAAATATTGACCCTTGATCATATTGTACACCATTATATAATATTTGACCTTTCTTTACCAGATAAGGTATACCATTATCTATCGATCCCGTTACTCCAGGGGGTATTTGATAATATTTATAAGTTTCTGCGGTTGGTGTATATGAATAGTTAGAACTGAAAAAATCAAAATCAAATTCCTTTATATCAAAGAAGCTAAATACACCAATGTTTAAATCAACCGATTTATATGAGTTGAATGAATTAGAAGAACCAAGATCCACCTCCGCAAATTCGTCCTCCAATATAGCTACCCTGGTATATGTGAAGTTGTCAAAACCAGTAACTATATTGGTTTGCGGGTCTCTCACAGGGTCATCAGTATATTTAGATATCTCAGAAATCTTACTCTTACCTGTCTTAGTTACTACAAAATCCCCGACACTAACAAATCCTTCATAGGAAGATCCAAAGATTAATCTATTATTGCCATATCTAGTACCTCCCGTAAAATTAACAGTTCCTGAGATATCATATGCATCCATACCATTAATTTTAACATATCCTGGATAGGTAAATGTATTATAAGTATTCCAGTTAGCAGATATAGGGTCAGCATTAAAAGATCCGGGTGAAGGAGCATTTATAATTACAGAGGTTGTATAATATGATCTATTGTACATGACTATATCATTCGGAGAGTATGAACTGGTATTATCCCACGTTCCCTGATATCTTGTTTCAAAATCATTATAGTCACTAAAAATACTAAATGAATACGTATCATTACCAAAAGTTCCAGTATCTCTAAGACGTACAATTGATGAATTAATATTTACTCCACTTTCGACTGTAACTTGGTCTATATTTTTTATTATATTGGAAAATGACGATGCAATTTTTGCTAAATCCTCACCATAGGGATTAAAATAATGAGTATTACCGGAGCTATAGAAAGATCCGTCAACCCAAGGTATAATTGCAGATAAATCTGCTGACTCTATCAGGTCATATCTTTCAGATCCATCATATAGAGATCCATTCGGCCAATACAATTTAAAATATATTGGATTTACTAGATCCAGTTTTTTAAGGAATTCTATTTCACAATATGCTCTACCAGGAGAAGTGGCATTCTTTGCAGGTATGCTTGCTATTTTATCACTGGTTCCAGTAAAATTATGTAGATCTGTTTTTTTATTTTGTATTACTATATTACCTGATGTTGCTCCGGTTGATCCAGTTGCTGAAAATAATCCCGTTGTGTAACTATATGGACCATATTTAGGACCAGTTGATACGTCATATACTTCAGATCTACTTAAGCTATAGAAATTATTATTTTTGTCCGTAATATAATATAATTTATTACTATCAGATATATTTGTATCGTTAGATCCTGGTAAAAATCCACTACCATTTTCATAGAATAGCATTATTCCAGAATCAGATGTTATCGGATAAGTCGTGCTATCATAATAATAGCCAAAGCTATTTCTGCTTGGCTTTGGTGTATTATTGTTTCCTGCAATATTTCTATTCTCATAGAAGAAATCACCATTCAATCTAAGGGAAGCTAAATCGTTTCTTGAAACATAGAAACCCATGTATCTATTTATTGTATATAAATCGGAATCGTCATCATCAAATAGAAATTCAAGATTCAATAGATTGGGCATTATAATGCCATTCCTTGAAAATCCAGAAGTTATATATGATTCGAAATCTATCATCGAGTCTGAATCGTCACTAGTAAAGTAATCAGATAATATCTCCCCCTTTCTTGAGTAGATACCATCTTTTAACGAAACACCATTGAAGTATGTATATGAACTAGGACCCCACGCAATATCAATAGGAGATGATCTAAATCTCTTATCATTAAATATTGATCTGATATATTTACCAATCTTGCTATTCTCAGTAAGGTCGAATGTTTTTATTGCGGTAGCATTTGGTAATATCTTATCGGTAAACAGGGTCTCAACATCATTTACGAGATCTATATTTGCAAGCTCGTCAAATATAACAACAATACCACTACCCTCTATCACACTATAATTTGTATATAAGCTGGATCCGCTAAAAATTTCACCGGAGTTATAATATACTGGGTTCCCTGCTGGATCGTTACCATATGATATCCTAAAAGAAGTATCGCTATCATAATTTTGTACGAGCTTATACCTAACACCTTCCAATATCGAGGTTTGGTTATCCGAATATGAATAACTCAAAGGACCAGGCACCTTAAATATAACAAAATAGTCCGGAATCTCTCTGTTTATCCATAATGGAGCAAAGTAACTGTATGATTCATTATAATTCTTGTCAGCTAAAGCAGAAGCACCAGAACCATAAAAGAAGTCATATTGCTCCTCGAATTGATTCACTGCCTGGAATTCACCTCTAGTGAATCTGGCAGTTTGAAAAATTATATCATTCGCTAGTTGACCCTTATCAAAAAAATTATATACATCCAGAGCAAATGGATTTTCCCCAGTTATATTGAAATTCTTAAATCTATCATTACTTAATATTCTATTAGCATCCATCGAGTTGAAAGAAACAGAACCACCTGATCCAACCGTTATTCGTAAATTACCGGTTAATTTGGGATTTGTTCTTACAACAGAAAACGAAGAATTGTAGTCAAAAAGTTTAGCCTCTGCCATATTCTATTTATAATTTATTATTATACTGAGGTTAAACCGCTATCAAAGTTTGGAGCAACCAGTGTGTCATTTTTATAAGATCCAGTGATTTGTACATCAAATGAAAATTGATCCTCATTCTTAACTTGTATATCAACGCCTATTTTTTTGGTGTATGTTATATTGGAAAGATTACCGGATTTTCTCCATCCACCAATATAGCCTGCTTTATCAACGGGTCTGAATTGGAAAATCAAAGGGACATTTATTGCATTAGAATCACCATTCAATAGAGGTTTAACCGAAATTGAGGTTGTACCCTCTACTTGTAGAGATGATGAATTTGTTGGGCCAAGATATAAATATGCACCACATGAATATTTACCTATTAGAAATTCATCATTAGAATTAAATCCTAATTTATCAGGATACATTCTATCGTCTCTTGAAGCAGTTGCTCCAGCTGCAAATGTTATAGGTTCTCTATATGTCTGCTGAACCCAGTAGAAGTCCAAACTTGTATCTCCCCAAAATGTTTGAGTGTGTCTAAAAGGAGGATATATCTTATTTGTGGTTGAATATGGTTTAACTAAATTTTCATATGTATCGAAAGCAGACTGTGCTCCTATCGATATTAAATATGGATGTGCAGTAGATATACAGAATTCTGATATATTACCACCACCATTAGGTGTTCCCCCGGTGACAGCCGAGAATGTACCATTCCATACATTGGATGCAGTAGCACCAGAAACAGTACTTGGTGTAAGAGCTGGTGAATATGGTATCATTAATGTTCCATTCTGTGGATATGTCGCAGCTATACCGAAGTTAGTTGTATTTAAACCTCCATCATAAGCATACGAAGCACTAAAGTTGGTAGAGAATGACGATCCCAGTGATCCACCGTTATATAACTGCTGATCATAACCAACTGATTTATATCTAGGATAAATGTATTGTGCGTAGGAATTGGCCGAAGCAAAAGGTGGGGCTTGTCTGAAATAAGCATTATTGACTATCGAAGAATCCGCTATAGTTAGTGATGTTATAGAAATAGGACAATCTCCATATCTAAGATTATCGTCATATCCAGTAGGATATGTTTGAGGTGCTATAGTTGCAGGAGCCTTCTGTGATAAACCCCCGGGTATAATCGATGCAAGTTCCACTGCGGAAGCTTTGGAATTAAAAAGTTGTATGCTATATGTGAATGATGCTATTTTACCAGCATCTGTTGTTAATGGGTTACTGTAAATATCATTAAAGAATCCAGATGTTATTTTAACAACTGATCCTCTAGAAACCTTTATCTTATTGTTTGATGAGTCCACTATATAAACCTCCAATGTTCCCTTAGCCTGAGTAATTTGGGCTGATAATAGAGAAACCTGATTTTGTAATTCAACAAGTTTATCGAAAAGATTTATTATTCCGCCGGCAGTATTATAAAAGCCACTCGAAATTCCCACCGCATCATGGTAATAAGTTTTGTCACCAGATGTAAACTGTTGAGATAAGTGACTAGGTAATCCTTGTGCATCAAGATTTCTTTGAACCTTAACTACAGCAGCATCCTCATTATTGGTTACCAGTGTATCGGAAATACCATTAACACTAAGGTCGTCTGGGAATGTTATTATGACAGATTCCGAATAATCTGAAGTCTGAGGATTTTCCGGCCATCCAGCTTCGGATATGGATGATATTTGTATTTCCACTCTTTCACCTTTGGTTATCGCTATATCTAATTGGTTTATATTTTGTACATCAGAGTCGGATGTTATCTCATCAGCCCAAACATAGACACCTTTAGTCGTATCATATACTTTTTTTCTAATCTCCGTCTTATACTCAGTCCAATTTGAGAATGCAGCATTTTTTCTTAGTCCATCATTATCTACAAATTCTATCTGATCCGATGGCTGTGCAGCACCGGAATCACTAAGATATCTATATCTAACTGAAAATTGTATAACCTGCTGATTACCTGTTTGAGGATCACTCTTAGGAGCAGGAATAGGCCAAAATCCTCTCACCCTATATTTCGGTGGTGTTACTATCTGTGGTACGTCCTTAACAAGAACGCTTACTTCATCAACAAGGGAAGCGTATAATTGAACCTTTTTTGTTCTTTCGTCAATTAAGCTATTAAGGTTTGCTCTTATTGACTGTACATTAACACCGTTGGGAGCTATATTGGTATTTCTACCTCCTAATAATTCTGAGCCCTCTCCTCTACCAAAATTACCCGCATCGTCAGCAGATGTTATGAAATTCCTTCCCGAAGCTGAGCTTGATCTAGATAATCCAGTATTTAATTCAAGTCTAGCATCATTGATGGCGGCATCCAATGAGTCAATTTCACTTTTAAGTGAAGTTTTAAGATTAAGCTTATCATCAACAACCTTTATGGATGTTGATTGCGTTACTTGTCTATTTATCTGTACAACTTTAAAGCTGTCTGTGGTAACTAGTGGTGCATCGGGTTTTAATCCTTGTATGGCAGTTATTTTATTTTCTTTAGCAGCACCAAGAAAAACTTTACCTAAATCAGCTACCTCATTCAAATAATAATTCTCGAGTGTTACTATTTCACCATCGGAATTTTTAGTTTGTAATTCGCTACTCCAAAAAACAACACCGGTTGACCATGTTGCACTAACTATATTAAAGTTATCATCTATAGTTTTAAAGAAAATTCCCTGTCTTTCGTTATAGCCTACATTAACCTGAACCAATCTAGCACCAAAATCGGTGGATGATATGGATAGTGATCTTGCACCTATTTGGATTGGCTGATATCCAGATACTCTCTTAGCTTGTATTGATGCCTGATCATTATCGATTGAAGTTATCTCATATAAACTTCCATCCTGGGTAGCAATCTTATCCTTAACATTTAACGTTTTACCGTCTATAACATTGGTTATGGTATCGGTATAATTTAACTTATCGAGCTTATAATTTCTTCTTATTTGCTGTATAGGATTACCAAATTGATCATTGGTTGTTATAGTATCATCATAATAGCTAAGAACCCCAAAATCACCAATATATCTTATTGTTCTTAAGGGTAATTGTACGATATCCTCATCAACGAAATAGCCGATCCCGTTATCATCTAATAACTGGATGAACGATTCATACGATAAATCATTCCTACCTTTAAGTTGCAGGTCAAAATATTCCTTCTGAGCATCGGTAGTTGTATTAGCAATTATTCTTTTTACTACTATTCTATCAGCATTATCTGATATTTGACCAGTTACGTTTATATTTATATAAAGTAATGGACTCAGAAAGCTCTCAAAAAACCAATTATCCTTAACAGCAAATGTGCTAGGAACAGTAAGATTAACCAGTCTGGATGGTTCTTTCAAAGTATTAACCTTAAATACCTGTGAATATGTTCCATCAGGATTTCTTACCGTTGCTGAATTTTCGCCTATACCGGCAAGTGATTTTATATTATTGTCTATTCTCTGTATCTCACCTCTTAAATAACCATATGATGGTATATTAGCATTCTTTGGTAATCCAGCCTCGTCAAGTACCTCTATGCTTACAGTATCGTTTGTTGAAACTGCTGCCTCATTAAGACCATTTAAGATCTCTAATGAATTTTTTTGTAGTCTCAGAAACTGAGCTAATAAAGAACTTATACTATTTTGTGTTCCTGCCATTTCTTTAAGTTATTATTTATACGTTGTTAGTTAAGCTTTTACCAACTAAATCAACTTGGAATTTTAATGTTTTCTCGTCGATACAAACTATATCAAAAACTGGTAAATAATCCTGTGATGCAAATATTGCATCATCGAGAGTAATTATATTTGTTGAATATTCAACATTGGTTGGATTTGCTAGAGGATATTTTCCTAGTGAGTTAGTTAATATATTTATATTAAATACACCAGGGTAAACCTCGTCGCCAAATGATATCCTATATCTTTGTCCAGTTTTCCAGTTTATTAAGGAATCTTTTAACCTTATAGTTAAATCGCCGGTTAATGTTAACGGATTACCGTTATTTACGTGCTTAAAGTAATTTGAAAAATCAATTAAAACTAATTCATTAAGACCGCTTTGTGTTAATGTACCCTTACCTAGGTTATCACCAACATTAAAAGTCTGATTTGAATTTTTTACTGTAACTTCATTCGGAACACTTCTATCCAGAAGTATACCATTACCTTGTTTTAATAAATCAAGATTATATGAAATTTCAACACTTGTATTATTATTTATAATGGATCTAACCAAGTCATAGTTTTGATTGATTAGTCCCATTATCGATTGGGTATTATTAAAAAGAGCCTGATTGGCAGCAAAAGATTGCTCTAAATTGGCTATCTTCAGACCTAAATCTATAGAAGTTTGCGAGGACAATGTTATATTTTCCAAGTTAGTAACTCTATTACTTAAATCTATAAACTGAGCGGATGAGTTATTCAGTGTTGAACTTGCATCTTGTAATACATTCATGGCATCCATAAACATAGATAGTGAGAATGGCGAATAGTCATTTATTGCCTGCTCCACTCCAGTTTGATCTATGTCGGTATCGAATTTAACGTTTATTTTAAATCCGTAAGAGTTACCGTTTAATTTGGTAACTGGGTTTGGTCTATATTTCTGTAATCTAGGAATAAATATATCACCACTTGAACTATTAACATCATCAAGGAATAAAACACCATATAAATTAGTAGCAGAATCAGCTAGGTTAGCCGGATCATATACATCATAATATAGCAAAACAGCATTAAACTCAAAATCAGCAGCATCGGATGTTGAATTAAATTCCTCTAATGTACTTATATTTGGGTTTGTTAATATTTCCTGATATGAATTTGGGTCGAAATCTATACCTATGGAATCAAGTTTACTTCTAACATATGTAAGTGACTGAGAATTATCACTCTTAGTTAAAATATAATTGGAAGGATCAACAAAGGATGAATCAGTAAAATATGTATTCGCAGTATCTCTAGGAGAATACCAATTACCTGCAACGCTTGATGGTGATAATCCGGTGTCTACATAGCTAGCTGAAGGTGATCCTAAGACATCATCATCAAAAATTGCTAAATTTGTCAGTCCACTCGGATTGGTTTCATCATAGTTTCTTCCAAATAAATATTCATCATTAAGAGGATTAGCTGGGTCATTAGACCATTGATAATCCGGATAATAATTCTGATCTACTAAGTTTTTAAATAAAACATATGGCGTATTACCATCTTTAGTGGGAACATATACATAAACTTCGGAATAAGTATTTGTTGAATTCTTTACTGAATTTACTATATCCAGATTGCCGATGTATTGAACAACTCTATTATAAGCAGCACCAGTCATACCATATGCTCCGGTTGTTCCAGGAGCTGCATTACCCTCGGTGTATCTTTTTTGGGTTACTGGTAGATCGTTAACAGTAACAACAGAATTCTGATCCAATGAAGCAGAAACTTCGGAGGATGTAGATGGTCTAAATCTAATAGCTCCTATTTCTCTAAGCCACTTAAAGAAAATTCTCTCGGATATATTCTGTTTAAGATCCGAGTTATACTCATCAGTGCCTGTTATAGTTGACTCCAGATTTAAACAATAACTCTGGAAACTTTGAGAAAAATCTATATTAGCATTACCCGTTATGATTTGCTGGGTATTATTCGCCCAATCCAAAAATGCACCATCAGGACCATTAAGTCTTATGTAGTTAGTTTCAGAGCTTGAACTATTGTCTATATCAGGTATATTTAATAGGGCAAATTTAGAGAATCTAAATTTATTAACCGAATTATTAAATGTAAAAGATAAATCCTCAGCAGATGATGAAAAAGTATAGAAAGTACCACCCTGTATTTGTAGGGGTCTTATAAATGGGGTTTTTGCCATTGTTCTATTTTATTTTATTTAATTATAGCGTAATGTTAGTGCCACTTATAACTATCCAAGATCCATTTTGCGTTGATTGTCCCTGTCCAACTCTAGGTTCCCACTGAAGAGTCACCGAGGATCTATATGCTGAATTTTGATTCATTACTATACCTCCTGAAGGATATCCTCCGTATAATGCAGCAGTATTAAATCCTGTATAATATTGTGGTGATCCAGTTACTCCAGTATGAATATATCCGGTAGCTGATGTTGTATTAACTATCGTTACTCTTGAACCTTGAGGTAATGAAGGTAAAGTACCACCTACTGGTGAAACACCGTCAACCACTTTAATATAAAATCCGGTTGGTCCACACTGGGCATAAATAACATCTTCCAGACCAGTTATAGCATATGGTGAATTTACAGTAGATGTTCTACCTCCACCACCAGCTGTATTAGCAGGAAATGCGGTTCCAGCAGTAGCACCACTAGCGTATGTAGTGTTCTGACTTATCACATGGCCCTGAGTTCCTAGATAGACTGCAGAATTTGCAGTTAATCTACCATTAAATTCCGATGTTCCATTAGAAACAAAAGTTGATAAACTTCCGAATGTGATATTTGATGCTGCCACTACCGATCCAGATGCAGTGAATGTTGTTGTAGTCACACTAGCAAATGATGATTGTCCTGCGCTGTTAATCGATGCAGTTGCAGTTCCTAAAGCTGGTAATGATATAGTATCAAATCTACCAATTTTAGCTTGTACCCTTCCAGTAGATGCTGCTGAAAGATCTAGTATCCCGTTTATAGTGTCGATACCAAACACATTAACATAACCATTTATCCAGTTTTGTAATGTTAAAAAATTGGAATTTATAGTTATTCTTGAGCCTGATATTGAATCAGAGCCTAAAATTTCGTTGATGTTTACAGTTGCCATTTTCTTTTTTTATTTGTTTTTGAACTGAATATATATCATTGTCACAGACAACACTTAAATATGGGAGGACAAAAAATTAAACTCAATAAAAAGGATTTTAAAGATATATCTTTAAGCGCAAAATCCATAAATTATTCCACCCAATTAAAGCAAAATCCATTAAAATTTATAGATACCCCGGTAATGACTTCTATTTCCAGCCTTTAGCTGCCAATAGGAGACATTATTATGATATTTATTAATTTATGGAAAATAAAAATAAAATAAAATAAACTCTATGGCTAACAGAAAGAAGAGAATTTCAGATGACGAATTTTACGATGCATTTCCGGTAACACCAGTTGCAAATCCGTTAAAATTTGATCTACAAAAACTAAGATTGGATTACAAGCATAAAAATGAGAGTCAGAAAAAACTAATAAGTCTGATAGGCGACAATAAAATAACCATAGCAGCTGGACCAGCAGGGACGGGAAAGACTTATTTAGCATGTGCGCAAGCATTGAAATTATTAAAGACAGAACAGAGATTTAAAAAAATTATTTTAGTAAAAAGTGTAACCGTATTAGAGGGTGAAGAAGTTGGATTTCTTAAAGGAGATTTGAAGGAGAAAATGTTACCATTTACAATATCATTTCTGGATAACTTTCATAAGTTAATCGGAGAGGGTCTAACTAACATCATGCTAGACCAAAAACTAATAGAAGTTCTACCTCTTGCTTTTATTAGAGGAAGATCGATAGACAATGCTATAATCATCGTAGACGAAGCACAAAACATAACTAAGAAGAATATGAGGTCCACGATGACTCGTATCGGTACGGATACTAAAATGATCATTACGGGGGACACTAAACAAATTGATATGAAAAATCCCAAGCTTTCTTCACTTGATCTTGTTGTTAAATTATTTGACGGAAAACCGGACATCGGTACAATGAGCTTTGGTGTAAATGATATTGTTAGAGATCCTATAGTGAAAGTTATAGAGGAAACATTCGATGAATGGGACGAAAACAATAGTTAATAAAAAAAAGAAATGAATAACACCATGTGTTATTCATTTCTAAATGTTGCATCCGGATTATTCTCTATAATAATACCTGTACCGAAACTCTGATTAGAATTATTGGTATCAAAAATTTCTTGCTGTTGTTTTGCCATATCCTTGGCTAATTTAGCAGCCTCGTAGTCTCTTCCAGCAAAAGGTTCAGGTTCGCCATAGTCGAAAGAATCAACTATATCCGGATTATTATCATCAGGTCTTTTCGCCTTATGATCTATAATTTCAATATATCCAGGTTTGGTTACAAAATAAACATTGCCTGCTGAATCCTCTACGCTATTGTATATGGTATATTTACCAACTTCACTAAATGTGTATATAAAATATGGGGTTGCTTTAACATTAAGTAATTCACTACCGGTTATCGCATCACTGAGTATCCAATTATTATTTTGTTTCCCGTAAATATTGGATGCATAGTTACTAAATACCACCGTGGATAATAAAGGTATTTGCATTCCTTTATCTGTTGAATGTACATCACACCACGTCCAAGATCCCGACCCAGCTCTCGATATAATATTACCAAGGTTTATACCTAAACTAGGATTATACTGTGGTGATAATAAAGAAACCCCCGATGTCGATCCTATATTATAATATCCGCTAGCTCCTGTTGCTCCATAATTAAATCCGGTAAGAAATATATTATCAGATTGATCTACGGAAAATGATATACTATCACTTTTTTGGTTAACTGGTATTAAATTATTTTTATAATCAGCATCCATGGAAACACTATCAAGAATCTTATTTTTTCCATTGCTCTTTATCATAAATATATTATCGTCGGATGCAAAAGAGAGTTCGGAATAAGCTATAAAATACTGATCATTAGAGAGATTCTCCGAATCTAGTAGTTGTATGGAGTTAGATTCAAATCCACTATAAATTACATCCGTTGAAATAGGAACTCCTTGCTCAGTTATTCTAGCGGTTAAAAAATAATTACCAGTAGTGCCTGCTACATAGTCATTACCAAAATAGCTTCCGGATGCTCCAAAATTGGTTGTTACGTAGTATGTTGATTCATCATTTGATGCTTTAGGATATTGTCTATAACCAGTAGCTCCACCTATAAATCCACCAGTTACCCCGGTACCGTCGCTATTCAATATTATATAATATGGTGTATATACAGAATTTATTCCAGTAAGTCCAATTCCGCCAAAATTAAAATTCTGGTCTGAGTTACCTGTTATTAAAACAGTATTGTTATCAGGGAGAGATTTTATATCTGATATTTTTCTATTTGCTGTAATAGATCCAACTCCAGGATATATGCTATTTGAAGTTGTTGTTGATAGCAGTGACAAATCATCAACAGATAATCTAACATACGATAGTACACTATCATTTTGCCAAAATGTTGATATAGGTTGGGTGCTTCCCAATATTGTATCGGAGGTTTCTGGGTAATCGTTTGTTCTCTGCCACGTATTCTTAAGTGTCAATAGATCACCAGTTGATGAATTTGGTGTAAAATATATTCCCGATTCAAGACCAAGATTTATCGAATATCTGCTCAGTGATATGTTTGAATTTTTAACATCACCAGTGCTTACTTCAGATTCATACTTTGCAGGGAAATTTCTAAATTCTAATCCTCTAAATGAACTTCTTACGTCATATGAAAAATTACTATTTGTACCAAGATCCGTAAAAGTTGATGTGTTACCTAGATCCCTACCTATCTTAGCAACAAATATAGAATTTGCAGAAACATCGTTGGTATTCCAGTATTGTGCTCTACTGTTAACATTTTGTACCAATGGATAAGAAGTCTCAGTATATTCATATGCCTCTATATTAAATAGTGTGGATATACCATATAAGAAAAGTCCAGTTGTTCCAGGGTAATTATAATCATAACTTACATTAAATTCGAGACCGAATCCACTGGGAAGAACTGTTATCGAATTAACCCTATATCTAGCATTAACACTTACTGATCTGCTCAAAAATATGGTATTGGATGTTAATATATCATCAATATTCTGTGTAACCGAACCATTGTCAATATCATTAATGCTTATTTTATTTATATTCTCCCATTTAGATCCGCCTGGACCAAAAGATACAGCAAATCTACCGGATATTGAATTTGTTGAATATGCCCATATTGAACTAATGAAAGTTCCAGTTGTTCCATATATCCATGGATAATCTCCAGAAGTCACTCCAGGAACGTTGATGTTAGTTACACCAGCAGGTGATCCAGCAGGACCTCCTCTAAGTGAATTTTCGGATTCAAGTGAATCCCAGACATAAGGTCCATTCTCAATAAATCTATTAAATATACCAGAAGCAACTATATAATCACCATCCTCAGATGCCTTGATATCCTGTATTCTAGTTGTATATCCTCTAAAAGGCAATATTGAATCAACATTTCCGGTTTCATTATATGATACAATGAATCCCATTTCACCTTCATCCAAGGATGAGCTACCATCAATTAGTGCATCCACTGATCCACCTATGGTTGGATTCTGATTTGTTAATATTGCGGATTCACTGCTATTATAATATCCAAAATTAGCGCTAACATTACCCTTTAGATAACCTCCAATATAATATTTTATACCAGAGGATGATTTTATTGTTGTTGATGATGTAATCTGGATAGTTCCCGCAGTTATACCTAGCTGCGTGATTGTGATATCTGAAGCCCAAGATGGCTCAGATATCGATTCAGTTAATATCTCATCGTCATAAGTCGGTATTGGATAATTATCCCAATATTGTTGTTCACCAGCTTTACCATTGGCTATGTCGCTCAGTTTAGTGGTAAGAAATAGATTTCTGGGATCCATTCCCGGGAATTTCAGTGAAGTATAATAATCATCATAGATTCTCCATTCAGGATAAACCCATGTGTACTTGTCCACTTTTGCTAAAGGTGCGGTTCCACCAGTAGCAGTAAAATAGGTAAAATTCCATCCTGTTGCACCCTCATATTTGGATGATCCGTATACATGGGGTATATCATAATTAAACGAAACAATCTCATTTAAACATAAAACCCATAATGAGTTATCATATACTGTTAGATCCTCTTGTGTTACATTTTTACCAACCAATTTAATATCAAGTACATTATCATTAGGTAGATTTGAATTTGAAGTATCGAATTGATTATGTGAAGTTCCATTAAAATGCCATAGTCCGCTTCCCTGTCCAAGTTCTCCGTCACCCAGAGAATAGAATACGTGTCCATTAGGTCTTGATATAACTCTAGTAACCGGTCCAGAGGTTGGATAATTCCAAAATTGATCGCCATCAAAGAAAGATAGTCCCAAAGATGTACCAATCCAGATATTATCATTCTCATCCCTATCCAGTGAATATACATAATCCGATATAATGCCGCTGGTTTTTGTGTTATACACCCTAGCCTGTTCTATTATAAGCTCACCACCAGCTAATTCAGTTGCTTCCAATTCACCCTGCGGAACAGCAAATAATCCCTCTGCCGTAGCGATATAATAAAAATAATCCTTACCGTCAATGCCCTTAGATTTTACATCATATACATGAGGCCAAGTGTATCCAGGTACAACCTCAAACCAATTATCAATCCTAGTCTGATAACAGAAGAGTCTACCTCCGGTAACACCATTAATTTCGGTGTAGCCAGTAGCTCCTGTACCACCTATACCGTTAAGTGGGGTTGAAAAAGCATGTACATAATCACCATATCTACAAGCACATATGGTTGATATTTCCTGTGGCTCATTAAAAACACCTAGATCGGAGAAATTCCAGCTTTCACCCATCTCAGTATTATCGGAATTTATATAGAACACAGCAACCTCGTTCAATCCTGTAATAGGACCTTCAGCAACACCCGTCCATATTTTATCATAGGGATCTATCGATATCGATCTTGTATCTAGAAAATATGGGGATCCGCTAGGAACTGCTGAATTCTGATAATTGTAATATTCCCAAGATGAACCATTGAATCTTCTTAGATCCTGTCCAGAAGCCCATACGAAAAAATCGCTGTCTGTATCTATTTGATTTATGCTAATTCCGTAACTTGCCATTTATATTATTTTTTAATTATGCTATCGATCCGCCTATTTCCCATCCCTTTTTATAATTATTATGGTCTACCGAATTATTGATGTAGCCAATCTTTAGTCTCATGCCAGTAAATGAACTACCAGTCTCGCTTGTAAATGGGTATGTTAGTGGACCTGGTGTTAATCCTAGTCCATTTATGGCAGATATATAATTATCACTCCAATTTATTACAACCCTACCTATATAAAGTCCACTTGTCGAATGCAATGGATCAATTATATGAACTGCGATTCCCTCGAAAATGGTGCTATCTGTTATATTCTCAAATGGACAATAAAATCTTGATGATTCGAACGCTATATTATTAGCAAATGATGTTAATAATGTAGCATTTAACAATATTTCAGCAAATCCAAACTGTGATCCATATGCAGTCTTCTGTGAGGTTATTAAAAGATTATCGGGGGTATTACCAGTTCCAGATGCTCCACCTGAACTTATTATAACATCATATTGTCCCAGTATAGAATCACTTCCCTCCATATAAACAGTAACGGTAACAGAAACTGACATTGTAACACCAAATTTAGTAAAAAATAATCTGGATGAAGGTATAGCTATACCCGGTCTATTACCAGGGGATATTGTGTATCCACCGGTCCAATCTATGGCATAATATGCTAATGTGTACAGCTCGGTATTTGCTACTAGCATACCTATTCCATCGCAATATTTGGACGATCCCGAAAGATAGTATTTATTTTCTAGAAATTTATTAATAGCTCCATTTGTCCAAGATCTTGAGTTTTTTAAATTATATAAAGACATTCCGCCGGGAGCCGTAGTATAATCAGTCAGATAAAAATTATTATATAAATTTGTACCTATACCTCCAGCCAATATATAGTTTCCTGGATTGAATTGATTGTTTGTAATAACACTAGCCCCAAGTACGGTATATGCACCTGCGTTTATAATCATTCTAAGTCTAATTGGACTTATTAAGGCATCCTGACTATTTGGTAAAAAATAAACAACCTCACCATCTGCATGGGAATATAAATTATTAACAGGTCCATATAAACTAGATGACTGGTCTATCCTTACAACTAAGCCATTCCCTCCAAGACCAATGTCATTAGAACTATATGAAGTAACAGTTGGAGTGTAATATAACCCACTAGCAGTTGCTCCATATAAATCATTATAATAAAATCCCTCAGCAGGTCCCATTTTACGGAAAGTCATGTTCTTTGTCGAAAGTGCAACGTTTCCAACATTACTAGTAACTGCAAGGGAAGCAATAGTTAGATACGATGAGTTCGTCGATCCCGCATAGGTTCCAGTTATGTTATACCAATCCAAATTGGTGTATGTTACATTACTTAAATATACCCCCGAGGTAGCACCCAGGCCAGGTATATTCCAAACATATCCCGTTATTCCACTTCCTGCGGTAGCCGATGAACCATAGAAAATAGTCTCGTCCATAAGAACATTATCATTCGATGCAGTTACTGCTGCAGATATATTTTCAGGGGTTACTACTATTATATTATTCTTAGTAGCGGTAGCAACAACGGTTGCTGCGTCGGTCACAGTTAAAGTAGTGGAATATCCATTTGTATTAACACCATTATAAGTTACTGCAGGACCATAGGACGTAGCTCCGGTTGGCGTTCCCCCTTGGAAACTCCAATCTCTCTGCACAACATCACCTATACTTGTATCGTAGTAATAAATGATGTCTCCCTGTTCTATACCTAGTATTACGTCTGCCATTTTCTAATATCTGATTATACTATATATCAATGAAGCTTAGATCTCATTTCTTTGGCATATAGAATGGCCTGGACGTAATTATATGAATTTGAATTTGGGTCTATTGTCGAAAGATCCGCTTCCCATGGTGAATTATTTATATAATCACCTTTGTAAAATAGCTTTCCTCCTTCATTTCCGGTAACACCGGCATTATGTAGTATTTTATGTTTATTCCATTCAGTGTGTCCCCAGCTAGATCCCCAACTAAATCCAAGCTCATCGGATAGTCTAACTTGGATGCCTCTTTTAAGACCACACCATAATACCGCCCACATATCTGCGCACCATTTCTGTATCGGATTGTATCTAGATAACTGATCATCTGATAGAGTTTTTCTCTCCTCGGTTTCAGCATCTAGCATATATTTATACAGATCAAGCGAAACAGATTTAACGTCTCTCCAGAATAGATGATCTATATTTTTCATAAGATATTGTGCACCTCCAGAATTTGGGTTGTTAATCTCAACCAGGTCTCTTGAGATACCAGCTATATTGCACATATCATTAAGAATTTTTTCGGATTTGCTTTTGATGTAATCTGAACCTATATAGGAAACTGTGTCGCTAAAATACCAGACGTCATCATTAATCAATGAGTTGAAGTCAGGAAGCTCCCTAAATATAATATCTGAATCATGATAGAATATTATATCATCAGAGAGATTCGGATATCTTAGAAAGTGTTGTTCCAGTATATCTGGTCTTAGGATTGGGATATAACCATAGTTTTCCACAGGTGTTTTCTTATAAAAAAAGAATCTAACAAATGGATATTTTTTAGCCAACTCAGATCCCTCCGGTGATATTGACTCGTCATAGGCAAATAGAATTTCTATCCAATTAGGATTTATTCCTATTTTCATGAAATTATGAATCAATACCTCCACTTGCCAATGAAAATAAGGAACATCCGGTTGCGCACAAACGAAGGTTATTTTTTTGCTTATCATATTCAAATTTTTATAATTATACACCTACGGTAGCGATAAATTCCATTGCGTAATTTATTACTTATTATGTGTTAATGTATTATTTGCAAAATATAAATTACTGTTATTCACATCAATATCATATACAGTTATTGGTGCATTCATAACAACCAATGATGTAATTTCAAATTCGTTATTATCTATATCTAATAACACATCGCCAACATTTAATTCGAATGTTGTTCTAATGTACCACACGTCATCTTGTTTAACCACATGGTTATGTGTGTAGGTTGCAATTAATTTACCGTCATTAATGTTTATCACGGAATCAAATTCATGCACTGATACGCCAATCACAGTTGATATGGAATCCACATAATCTAATGTATCACTGCTCCAATGGTACCATTGGTCAGGTGTCAGAGGCATTCCTGCAACATCAATGGATTTCAATACATCACCAACTTGTACATCCTGTATCAATTTAGTTGTCCCATCAGATATCGTTATTAATGTGTCAGCAACTAAACATCCACTACAAACACTACATAAAGTAGTAAATGCTCCCCCGTTCCAATATCTTTGGTTTGTTCCATCCCCATAATATCCTGAAGGTGCAGGAGTGGTAGAACAATTCATGCTAAAATCAGAATTTGTTAATGTTGTTGCGGTACATATATCATTTGTATCAGCACAAACAGACACAAGAGTTGGAGAGTTACAAACTTCGAAAAGACTCGAGCCATAACTAAGATCCATTGGATTACTAGTACAGCAATTAAACAGTGACTCGTCCCAGCTAGCTAGATTGTCACCACCGGTTATCGTAATACTAGATTCACTTTGAGTACAAATATCACGAGAGGATGGTATAAATCCATCATCTCCTACACTAGAATTCACTGTAGCACCTGAACAATCAATATATGAGAAAGATGTAGACTGAACAGTCGGCGCAGGAAATGGTGGGGGACCAGTATAATAAACTGTATAACATACACATGTCGGTGGAGGAATTGTCGTTGTTGTCGTGGTTGATGTTGTTGTCGTGGTTGTGGTAGTTATACCGGATACTGGCAAATCTATATAATTTGTACACTGTATACTCGTGGACTGAACTCTAATTATAGTCGTTCCATTATAAACCAATGATGTTGTATATCCAGAAACCAATAATGATTTATCAACACCTGTTTCGAATGGTGTAACGTATCCATCAAAATCGGAATACAGATCAAATGGTCCTGTTCCTGTTCCCGCAGTGGTTAAAGTTATAGTAGCTGTAGCCATTTTTGTATTTTATATTTTTTAAACATTATTAAATTCTTAGGGTATTATTATACACACGCAGATCCCTCCGGCTGTAATGTTATTGTTATGTCTGCATTTGATGATAAGTCAACCCCAGTAAATTCCGCATATCCAGTAAGAGCCGAAGCTTCAACACAATCGGTATATCCTGTACTTAATGAAAGATTTACAGCAGTATCTGCTGATATCGTAACAAATACTCTCACCGTAGAAAGGCCAGGTATCGCAAGTCCATAACTTCCTGATGCAACTCCTCCGCCCGGTACTGGGAATGATCCTACGTTTATAAGGATGGGGCTCGAATTCACCTCCACGTCATCAATAGTTCCGGTAAGGTCATTATTGATAATAGCAACTTGTCCTGTACCAGGTGGTTCAGTCGTTGTGGTTGTTGTCGTTGTAGGTGCCGCTGTTGTTGTTGTTGTGGTTGTTGTCGGATAAATCATTACTGCGTTACCTGCAAGTAAACAAGGATCTATGGTAGTCGTTGTTGTCGTTGTAGGTGACGCTGTGGTTGTTGTCGTTGTCGAAGTCGTGGTTGTCGAAGTCGTGGTTGTCGTTGTGGAAGGGGCTATTGTTGTTGTCGTTGTTGTTGACGTTGTTGTTATAGGTGTACCTCCAGTGTAACCGAAATTAGGTATCAATACATTACTACCTCCTATTAGTGAAGGTGGAGCTGGATATGTACTAACAGGGACCGACACATTAGTAAGATCCAGATTAATAGGTCCAGTTATTGTGCTTAATGATCCAGTATCACTAGGTATAGGTCTATAATAAAAATTAGTTATGTGTGTTTCGTTTGAATTATTTAATTGATCGGCAACATCCTGTATAGTCATGGAACTTCCAGCACTGGTTAGAGTAACACCTACCGGGAATGGATATGTTGAGTTTCCAGTGCTTACTTTTACATGGTCACCAGGTAATATAGTATGCAATTCATATCCACCTAACCAATCATTATTAAATTCAAAATCATACCAACTATGCGCATAGCCATCATTCCAACTAGCTTCATTAAATATCTGCCAGTCTAGATTTTTAGTTCCCCAAAATCTTAAATTATCATTAGGATATATCTCCGAATTTTCCGACCAATAAACATATGTTTCCGATGGGCTTACCCCATTTTCAAGAGTGCTTGATATAAAATTTATCGACAGTGTTCCGCTAACATCAGCAGATAAAGAAACACCATTCTGATCGGATCCTAATTCGTCGGGAGCATATATTATAATGGAAACTGGATCTGTACTAGGATTTAGACAAGATGCAAAATAGTCAGGGTATGTTCTTAGTGAGTTTATCGAAGAAGTTATTGCATTTGCGGTGTGATATAAAGTATCACCAGCATCAGCACTACCAATTTCCCTATTATTTACATAGACCTTTATTAATCCAGCTCCGGTAATTTTTTGTGCCGTGTATATTGTTGGGTCTATAACATATCTATTTACCGGGGTTGTCTCAAGAACAACACCGTTCCATGAATTTGAAATTATAGAAGGTATAGTAAATACAGTAGGTGAAACTATATTTGCTGTCCATCTTCCATCTATTTCGGGTATACTTCCTATTATTGTTAATTCATCACCATCATTTAAACCATGCGGGGTTAAAGTGGCTATGGTGGCAGATCCATATTGACCCGTAAATATCTGAAGTGCATATATCTCGTCTATAGCTATAATATTCTGCGTCAATAATATCTCCCCCGTTGCTCCAACTGGATCAAGATTTGTTTTAACTAATAAACTCTGTCCCTCTTCGGCTTTATTACCATAAGTAGCAAACTTAAGGATCTCCGAAGGTATTGTTTTTTCCAGAACCTCCACGCTATCTCCCTCGGCAGGATATTCCCATATTGATTTATATGAGTCCCATCCTCGATCAACATTATCCCATATATAATTTTCAACCTCTCTATATCTAGTCCAGGAATCAATATCAATAGTTTTTGGCTGAACCTTTATTATCGAATTCTTAATAACTGTGCTTTTAGCATTAAAGGCATCATATACATTGCACGTAATCTTATATTCTCCACTATATGGTAAGAAATGTGCCATTTTATAAAAGTCCGCTATTGGTCCTCTAAAATTAAAATTATAAGGGGATCCTGATTGGGTAGTAGTTTTATCAACTATCCATTCTATCTCCATAGCATTAGAAAAATCTATATTACCCCACGTCAATAATAGAAATACCTGCGTTGTAGCAAAAAGCTCCATTTCACCGTAATTTGAAGTGGTATTGTAAGGAGCGTCCAGCAGTACATCATATGTTCCTGTGGAATAACTAACACCAACAACGGTACCAAATGATGGAACGGACGGAACCTCAACTCTATCACCAACCCTATATGCAGGTATTATTATGGAATCCCAACTTGTATTAAGTTCATTCCATGTCCAAATATCAGGGAATAATTCCAGTATTACTGGCATTCCAATAGGTACTTCATATTGCTGTCCCGTATTAGGATCTATGTATGCAACAGGATCATACTTATCGTCACCAAGCTCTATTACCTTTCCCCCCTGTTTAAGTTTATAGAAATTATTTATAGCACTTATCATCGATTGATTCTGTTGACTGCTATAGATTTGTTGTGAATCTAATGGATTTATAGTGTTACCTAAATCTGATAATATAGGTGAAAGTATATTAATGGTACCCAGCATTAATGAAGGATTTGCTGACGAATAATAGTATACCGGTGATGTTTGACTAGGTTCTATATACCAGGTAATTGAATTACCACCAGTTGCACCGTTATTAATTATTCCAAGTGGATCAATCTGAGTTAAATTTGGGTCAGTTGTAATTATAAGGTCATAATTATAAGTGGACGTATCAGAAATACTAAATTCATAGGTCTGGCCTATGTATAAATTTAGTACCGGATTAGGTCCAGTGGATCCATTTGGTAAATTTCCGCTAAAATAAATAGCACTTCCTGTACCTCCCAGAAACTGTACGGTTGAAGAATAACTATTGTTATATGAACTAGGACTTTGTATAGCACCGGGTAACGGACGGACTGAAAAGTTTCTTAGATCCTCTAAAAAACCGAAATCCGGATTGGGATAAAAATCGAAATCAAACCCTGAATCAAAATCAGATCTTCCCATTATATCGGTCCATGATTTGGTGTTATATACACCAAAATAAATACCCTCTCCAGTTATATCTATGATTCTGGCGTTTAATGGAAGATAATCTCTCTTTAATCTTTCTTTCAGAGCAAATATTTTAATAAGTACCTCCTCTTGCGTGAATTTAAAAGCATCCTCCACTATTGGCAGATTAAATTCATCTTCCTCACCGGTTACTTTATTAAGATCATAATAAAGTCCAAATAAAGAGGTCTTTTTATATGTTCTGCTTGGTATTAGTGTGTCCTCCGATGTAACATCAAGTACATACTCCCCATTTTTATTAGGTCCGTATGTTTGTGTAAGCTTATATTTACCAGAATTAGGGTTGTCCAATATATCACCAATCTGATATGACATGTTATATCCCTGAGATTGCTGTTTATTGATTGCATTTAAAAAATTCTTATTCTGCTGGATAGGAGATTCTACTCTTAGTCCATTATATTTAAGGTTTAACCAATATTCTTTTATTCTAAGATCCTGATAACCAAAAAACTTAAGAGCATTAATAAGACCTTTATAACTACCAATATAGGGAAATATTTCCTCCCCAGCTACCATAAGTTCCTTCCTTTTCTCATTTATCTCTAAATAATTGGGTAATGGTTCCGCAGGATCATGGTCCCTAAGTATAACTGAATCACTATTATAAAAAGATCTTCCGAGATTTGCTAAAAGCACTTTAAATCTCTCGTCCTCTCCTATTATTTGTCCGTAGTAATCTACCTCTAATATTTTTTCCGGGGTTCCTGTGGATATGTCATCAACTATAAGCTTTCTCTCATAAATGTTTTCCGCACCCTCCGGGCCATTTAGAGCAACGTTTATTGGTAGTGCACTGGAATTAATAGACGAAGTTGTTGTATTGACATATCCATTAGAATAGAAATCATTAGGATCAACATCAACATCAAAAATCATGTTAGGATAACTAACTATTAAGGGTTCACCGTCGCCACCATCAAGCTGATCAGATATTGAATAAGTAAATATTATTTCTGAAACGTCAGTTTCACCATAGTTATCGTTATACCATCTACTTCTCCATTGTGGCGAAGCAGTAGCTCCAGTTGCACCTGTATGAGGAAGCCCGTATGTAATTTGTGATGTGGTTACATTATAAAATTCCTGCACAACAAATATCTGCTCATTCTCATATAGATTAGCAGATACGGGATCGAAATAAATATTTCCCTTAAAATATCCACCCGGTCTATTTTTATAGGGAGTGGTAAAGTATATTTGATTATCCGGACTAATTATACTCTGTCCTGAATAGTAGTCACTAGGTATAGTTATTGTTAATTGTGTACCCAATAGATTAACGGCTGATATCTTCCCTCTAAAGTCATTCTGTCCAGCAACGGATCCTTCCAGATATATTTCAGTGCCCCTATCTAAACAATAAACGGCTTCTGTATACCAGGATTCCATATCGAATGCATTAAGATCTTCAACATTAAATAAGAAATTATAATATGTTGGAAATTCTGTGATATCCAGGTCACCTGGATTACTAGCACCTGATATGGATGTACGGTACGTAAATTTGGAATCTAAAGGATTAGCTCCAGTTGGTCCGATGTAATCAAAATTTAATGGATTACCTTCCTTATTGAAAAACTTAAGTCTTATATCTGCCATCTTAAATTAAAAAACTCTTTTATTATTTCTTTTTACTGTATAATTGAAGAAATTTTTAATCTCCTTCGTTGATTCAATTAACCCATAAACCACTCTCTGAAAATAATTCAATATCCCCTCCTTCACTGGATCCTTGTATATAACATTGGATAAACTTCTCCTGAGTATTTGATCTTCATAAGCAAACCCATTATATAGATTATCGTTGAAGCTGTTCATTACGTCATAAATATTTTTATCCGGATCAAAATCATAGTATCTTCTTTCTACTGTAACTTTGGATAATTCTTTCATTATTTTTTTATATTCCTGCACATTTGAGCAAGGAGCATATTTATATTCTCCATTTGCATTAGTAATTGTTGCTCTGTACCCAGAGCATCCTATGTTATTTGCTCTGATTAGAGCAAGCTCGGAAGATTGGTATACATCCCTATTATTATAGAAAGTTGTATTTGACGTTTTTGGTTTTATTCCAGCAACGGTATAATTTATACCTTTATCCTCGCCCTCGAAAAATGGAGTGTAATTTTGCATTATTTCTTAAAATTTTTAGCTTCCCTGATTAATTATTTGGGTTTTCATAGAGCTATTTAATTCCATTCTAAAAGAATTAGGAACTATGGATGATATTGTTACATTGAGCGGACCTGGTTTTCCGTCAACAAAATCCTCAGTGTATGATGTTCCGTTTCTATCCGTCCATCCTCCTCTTAAAAGGATCAATTGATTTCTACCTATGATTATATCACCAAATTGATCCATCCCTATAACTTCATCCAGTTGGGCCTGAGAAACATTATCCAAATCCTGTATGTTTATTTGGTTCTGCTCATTGGCCTGTCCGATAAAGTAGAAGGAAACTGAATCAACTCCAGACACTGATTCTATCAATGCTATTATATCAGATTTTGGTATTTTATCTCTTCTTTTCAGATTTAACATATAATCTGAAATTTTCTTCCTTACCGCCTGTCTTATTGTCTCCGGGTCTGAACCTTCAAATATACTTAATATAGCATTTCCTACAAATCTAGTTATCACTGGTTGCACAATTTTAACCACCGTTGTTGCTATCATGGAACCGGAGTCCTCTATGAGATTAAGTACTCTTGCCTTCTGTGCATTACTTAAAAAGAAGTCAGAAACGGGAACACTAAAATAATCTTCATTAGAGGATATATTTAGCGTAACATCAGGAACTAGATATATGTAAACCACATTATCATCATCAAGATAATCATCATCAAATGTTGAAAATGCCTGAATCTGAGAAAATATTCCTAACTTATTTAAAAATACCTCATAATTATCAGGGTTTGCGAAAACAAAAGATCTTGAAGTTTTAGGTGCAACCAGTCTTATTAAATTAAGAGATTCTGGATTAGTACCAAACGCTGGATCTATTTCGTTATTAACATCTATATAAAGATTAAGATCAACTGATGCTCCGAAGAGGTCAGTTCCCTGACTGGAAAATCTGTATGTCAATTGATTATCCTTGGTTGAATTGGCATTACCACTTATTCCATTAGTTTTAAGATATTCGACTCTTATTCTAGATCCTCTAGGTGGGACCATACCGAAATTAGAATTACCAAAATAAACATCAAGTCCTTCCTGTATGCCGGTTCTAACTAAATATCCTTTACCATTAAGTGGAATATCGTATAATGAATCATATCTTCTCCATTTTTCCTCATTAACATAAACATCAACATAAAATTGATCCAGAAAAGCTCCCGAGGTTGAAGGTAAATTATAACTTTGCAGAGATTGACCCGTCCCTGTTAAAAGAGCTGTTTCAAAAGTTCCTTGTACTAACTTTACTCTAAGATTATTTCCTCTTGTAAGTGGTATAGTTACTTCAGGACTACTGAATCTGAGAGAATATGTTTTTCCGTTTTCCTGACATCTAATTTGGGTATTATTTTTTATTATAACGGCTCCTCCACCTACTCCGCCTTCCCTTGTATTCCATTTAAGTGAAACTTCACCCTGAGCAGCACTAGCTCTACCAGAATCATATCCAGCTATTCTAGCTAAGCTTCTAACCGAATAATCCCTAGTTGCCTGGTCTATATTCAATTCCGTTATGGAATCCTCTATAAAATACAGAATCATCTGGGATAGATTTTGCAACACAAATAATATTTGTCCCCAGGCTGAAGCAACAGTAAATACGTTTGCTGTCTGGTTATATGTTGCCTGCAAAAAATTAAACGTATCCCCAAGAAGACCGTTTATTAAAATGTTATTTTTCTTAAAAATGTTCATATCTATTATTATGTTAATCTTAATGTAACTAATGGACTTAATTTTCCATCCTGTGGTAATTTAAAATCTAATGTTGCGATGTCTCTTAATGTACCAACATAGAATCTGAGATCATAGCTACCTCCAAGTACTGAAAATAATGGAACATAGACCTTAAGAAAAAGATCCAATTCCTTTCTAATACTAGATTCTGAAAGCTCAAGGTTAAATATAAGATCTTCCAGATTTAGTCCAAATTTAGGATCACCCAAAACTTCGCCCTTATTAGTAAGAAGCATCATTTTAAGTTGGCCTATACAAATCTCTATTGGATCTGTGACCTCTATTTGATAAGGATTGTAGTTGGGATCAAGCGGATCCCTATTGTAAATCTCTCTCATGGGAATTTTTTATTTCCCATTATATATCTAGATTAATTCCATTGAAGGAAATACGAAGGTGTGTTCTCACCATTGATCATATCCATGACCTCCTGAAGCTCAGCTTCACCAGTAGATCTTATGTCTGATGTGTTAACTTGTACACCACCTGGCAGATTGTAATTGAAAACGGATAGCATGTTAGCCAATGCAATTTTACATTTAGCTATGCAATATCTAACGAAAAGTTCATCGTCAAAAAGGTATTCATCGGGAATTGCAACAAATGCTCTAACTGATACGTCTATTCCGCCTACACCAAATCCCTGTGCAGTTTGACCCTTACCGGATCTATTTGGATCTCTACCCATTATGGTTAGAAATTTTGTATTCTTATTAAACTTAAACGCGTATGTATTTAACAGATAAGCCTGAGCTAAATCAAAATAAGAATACATTACTGTTCTATAAACAAGGTTATCCCCAACAAAAGGGGAAAGTAATAATTCGGAACCAAGAAGCTTTGAATCACTGAAATCCCTATCAGGATTACCTGAAATACCGGATCCACCTAATTCCCTAACCTCGTACACTGATATGATCGGTTGAGGTAATTTTATCTGTCTAGTTTTTTTAAATTCCGGATGTTGAAATAGAGAATTGGCAAGAACAAAAACTCTATCTTCTACAGCATATTGATAATTATCATAAAACCAAGCTTTAGCTCTTTTTATAATTCTTTCAGTTTCTGCAGCATTCAAATTATACGGTAATGCACAGCTAAATGATAATGCATCCTGTATCTCCTGTACTAATTCCTCTTGTGTCATTTTAAAAAATTGATTTTTTAGTAATTCATATTACCAAATCTGGGCTTATTGTATGTATCATTGGAATCTTTAAGTCTCTTATCAGATACAAATCTAAGCATTCTCTGATCACTAGGATTTTTAACCTTCATTGTCTCCTTGCTTATCTCAGCATTTTCACCTATTATACCGGCTCTAAGAACTCCTCCGTCTATTTTACAATTTATATTCTTACCCTCGCAGTCTATAAAGCAATCATTCAAGGTGTTAGTGTAATCTACTATGGTTGATTTAACTTTGGATGAAATAACTTTGGTTCCGCTAAAGATATACGAATCCTCTATGGAAGACTTCTTAATATCGCAGTTATAAATATTACAATTTTTTATAGATGCATTTTTAATATCACACATTATAAGGTCAACATCATTTATTCCGAATGCTCCTCTGCTTCGAGCTTCCTTAACCTGATATCTTCCATTAGTGGTATCATAGTTAAAATAACATGAAGTTATATCACCTTCAACAATAAGATCAAATATTTTATCTCTTATTGCAGGGAAATATGTTTTTATATTTTCATCCCATCCCTTTAGATCGACAAATACGTGGAAATCAGGATAATTTTTAAAAAAGAAATCGGGATTACTAAAAGATCTAACAACCTTGGAATATTTACTCATCATCTTCTGCAAAGCAACCAGATCATCCTGTGTATATCCTGTTATTCTTCTGCTCAATAGATCGTACATATAAAGAATTATATAATCTATAATTTCTCTGATATCTTTTATTTTTTTCTGATAATCACGATTACCAAGATACCTAAATTCTATATAGCCCTGTGGTATCTTAGTGAAATTAACACCATAATACTTGTCATTAGGAACCTTATACATTTTAGGATCTATCGAAGTTATATTTTCTAGTATAGAAAATCTATTGACAGGAACGATTTTTTTTATCGATTTAGCATAGACATTTTTTTCTCTGTTACCAAATTTTGAATAGATTAGTCCTTCGTCAAGACCAAGTATAAATTTAAGTTTGTCTATATTTTCTATCTTATCCTTTACGTCCCTTCTGAATTTATCAAAACTTACAGAAAATTGGAATGCACATCTATCAGTGGTCCATCCATTTTCATCTATCCATTTTAATACCTTTATTAATATTATTATAGCTTCATTGTAAGGTAAAGGACCTGTTATGAACTCCATCATTTTACTTCCACCAGAGTAGTCTGGCTCTAATTTAAAATTAGAGCCATCTACAGGTATATTTGAATGATATTTTTCTGAAACTACTACTTTTTTCTTAATAAGTGAAGCAAGGGATTCCGCTGCTTTACCTTTTAGTAGATTTGTATAGAATTCAAATTCGAATCCTATAACGGAAGATTCAAGTGCATTAATTCTATCGAGATGTGTTCTATTATCTGACATCGATTAATTGAGCGAATATTTTTCCAGAAATTACATCAACTTCATATAAAGATACGGATAAAGTATCCCCAGCCTTGATGTTATTTCCTTTCTTACCCAGTCTATCCTGAGGAACTAAAGCCATTAAACCAAGTTCAGTTATTTCAACTAATGCTCCGTTTTTTCTTTTGTGTTTAACTTTAGCTTCATAATTATCCAAGCTTCCCTCAGAAATTCCTTTTTCTAAATCTTGCATAATTACATTCTTCTCCAATGGTTGATCCAAAGTAAGAGTAAGCCTATTATTATCTTTTATTTCCTTAACGTAAAATTCAATCTCGTTACCAGGAACTAATGTTGTTGAGGAATTACCGTTTTGGAATTCAGTCTTATGGATTAATCCAGTATAAACGCTGTCCCATTCAACAAACACGCCGAAATCGCTAGTACCAGTAACATATCCCTTATATTTTTTAGTTAAATCAAGCTCCTGGATTTTAGAATCCATTATCTTGTTTAAGTATTTCTTATAAGAAACTATAAATATGTCCTTTTGATCGATATACCCCTCGATCATAACATGTAGTTCTTTTCCTACGTATGATTCAAAGTTAGTTATTTTATTAGCAGCTGCTAATGATCCAGGTAGGAAACATTTAATTCCAGATAGATCCACGATATATCCACCCTTGTTAACGCTCTCTATTCTAACTAGATATGCACTACTTTCTTTTTTAATTTGTTCAAATAATTCAACCTTAAGGCTCTGTATATAATGCTCAACAGCGGATCCTAGGTAGCTACCGTTGGATTTTCTAACTCTAACGTTAATGGTTTCACCAGGGACGAAATTTAATCCTCCGATACCAAGCTTGGTTGCGTCTTTCCTTTCTTTCTTAAGATCCAGGTAAATCGTTTGTCCAGATCCCGTTTGTGCCAAAGCCTCATCTTCCTTAGCGGAAATGATTTTACAGCCATAAACAGCACCATCAATAAGATCTTTCGATCCCTCGTCCAATAAATGATATGTTGAATGATAAAGATCAGCTAATTCCTGAGCATATGGTTCATGACAATAAACCTTTGCCCCATCAGGTGATTTAACTTTATGATTAATTGATAGTCCGTTAGGAATATCCCAGTCGAAATTATCTAATGCTTCTAATTTCATGTTTTTTTTAGTTTAAAAAGTGATAAAAATGTTATTAATTGTACTATATATCTATCTTTAAGTTCCTTTATTATATTTGGAAATTATTAGAAAACTAGTGGCACAAAACCAATCATAGGAACAGGTCCGTTAGGACCAGGAATACCACCTCTATATATAAATTTAAGCTCCAATAAATTCATAGCAAAAGAGTATGCTATAGCAGCAGCAACTACCTTAGCAGCTATTACTTTCTGACCAGGTCCCCTGTATTTTTTACCTGAGTTAAATGCTCTTCTTAGATTATTTGCCAATGTCTCGGCACTACCATAATAAATGGGTATATAGGATCCACCCTGTGGGGGTACCAATAAAGCAGGTGGCACCGGTGGAGATGCCTGTAATGGTTGGGTTACAGTAGATTTCCAATAATCTATAACACCCTTTGCCATAATACGATATGGATCCTCCGGCTTATCTGGATCCTCATTTTTCTTAGCAGCTTCAGCTATTTCATTAACCCATCTGATTTTAAGATCATAATATCTAGTTCTCTCGAATTCATAGCTTATATTTTTCTTACGAATGGACTGGGATATATTGGAGATAAAATCATTAAAAAGATTACGATTTGTTTCAAAAGTACTAAGTAACGAATCATTATTAAAAAAAGATATCAGATCTCTAATATAGAGGTCATCGAAATCTATATTTATAAGTCTACCAAATTCTCCGAATAATGATGAATCACCAGATCCAGCAGAATATGTAAATTTAGATATAAATGATGGCGTTATATATTTTGGTATCCTATTGGGATTCATCTGATGATCCTCCTGATATATTTGCTTTGATATGTTTTGATTTTCAATATTTCTTATATTGGAAAGATCCTCATCCGTCAATTTTCTATTTACCCTGGTTTCGGTAATTTCTATAGTTCTTGTATAAACCTCATTAAAATATGTAAATCTTACGTTATATTTTTTATTAGGTAAAATAGCTACGATCTTAGCATTAGCATTAAAGGTAACTCCATCTACCGGGACAGTAGCCTTTATAATATCACCAATTTTAGGACTTCTATATAGCACGGGAGCTAATATATCATCTATCTTGTCTATTACTTCACTTCCATAATCTCTGAATACACCATATTTTAATGTGTATATCCATTTTAAATAATTAGAACTACCATCAAATTCTTTAATTATTTTTCTAGCTATCTCGGTAACTACCTGCTCTCTCGATGATGGTATATTCGGGAATTGGGAAAAAAATTGGGAAAATCTAAAGGGAGGGATTGTTTTTTTATTGACCTCCGTCCAGTTCCTAAAATCAAGTTCAACTTTATTTGCTGCATCACTTGCATCTACCTCAGGTATAGCCTCTTCAAGATCTGCATACATCGGATCACTTTCTTTATCAGCAAAGGACGGAACCCTCTCTTTCTCCAACATTTTGAATGCCTCAGAAAATTTAGATTTCATAACTGAATCCTTGCCTTTCTTGTGTAGATTCCCGAATGGTGATTGAGCCTTATTAACGGTTGCTGCAATATATTGTGATGTTAAATATTCAGCAAGATCATCAGAATCCTTAAGATCCTGCGATCCAAATTTCTGGCTAACGTTATTTATAAATGATGTCCAATCTGCTGGCATTGTTATTTGGTTTTAGATACTTGACTTAGATGCTGTATGTCAACCATGGGAATAATGGGAACACCTGAAGGTCCAACACCAGTAGGGTGGGTATGTTGATTAAATAGCGATAAAAATTTATTTCCGAGTACGAGTTTTTCTACAGCTCCGTCACCGAGCTCAATATTTTCGGATTTAACTATTACCTTCTGTTTTCCTCCGCTTTTTTCCATTCTTATCTCATCCTCATTCATTTTCAGAACTATTCTGAGTTTCTCCTTGTCCGTTCCCGCATTTTGTGTGTCTATCTGGATCGAAGCTTCACCAAGCTGAAATAATAAGCCTTTACTCCTGGTGTAAATCATTTTAAGCACGCCGGACTCAGACTCACTATCATACAATAGAGAATGTGTGCCCTCGTATGAATTCTCAGTCTTTAGCTCCTCCTTAAGAACGGGGTCAATCTCCTTGATATAATCATAGTAGACCTTATAATAATTTTCATTCTCAAAATAAACTGCAACAACAGAATCTATTTTCGGGATGGAAATATTTCCACCTCCCCCGCCACCTCCAAAAGAAACACCAGGTATCTGTTCTGCCCAAGGCAAATCTTCAACCGGTATATCATCAAATATACCAAAAACACTTATCTTTGCTCTACCCTGATATAAAGGGTCTTTGTTATCCGCTATTTTACCCAGATATGTTTTTCTATTTTCCATCTTTTAATTAAAATCGGAGCTTTTTGGATTAAATCCATCTATACTAATATTATATTTGGTATCAGGTTTTAAGTTTCCTAGATTCTCATCCGATGTATCGAAATCTCCGCTAACCGATGGATACACCTTACCTATATCACCTCTTCTGTATTTTACTTCCTGCTTTGGATAAACCGGAGTTGGTGTTGAGTTAAAAGTATTTGAAGGACTTCTTAATTCACCATTGGAGGTTATTTGTGTTTCCGCAGGATATATCGATTGATTAAGTTCGGCGTTACTAGGTGGAGGAATTACATCGGTATAAACTTGTGATTCACCTAGTGATGCTGATTGCTCAACATCATTATAAACTCTCTCAGTATTTCCTAGATTTTGACCTGGTACAGGCTCAGGATAAACACTATCATTAAATTCAGGGTATATTCTATCAGGAACTCCCAGATCAGATCCTGGTACATTAGCATACACATCACCACCAGGAGCAGGGTAAACTCTATCAGGCGAGCCTAAATCAGATCCAGGAACATTATCATACACGTCACCTTGTGGAGCTGGATAAACCCTATCAGGAACTCCTAAATCAGCACCTGGAACATCCGAATATACATCACCCTGAGGAGCTGGATAAACCCTGCCAGGTACACCTAGATCAGATCCTGGTACACCAGAGTAGACATCACCTTGTGGAGCTGGATAAACTCTGTCAGGAGCACCCAAATCAGCTCCTGGTACACCAGTGTAGACATCACCACTAGGTTCAGGATAAACTCTTTCAGGCACGCCTAGATCAGCTCCAGCTACTCTGCTATAAACGTCACCACCAGGTGCAGGATAAGCTCTTTGTGGTGGACCACCTAATCCGGTTGATTGTGGAGTAGGGAAATCAGTTTTACTGATACCTGCATTAACTCCTCCTAGACCATCCAAGAATTTTTGAGCGTTATTAAATGATAAACTTGTTAATATCTCTCCAGGATTAAAACTATATGCATTACCAAGTGCTAGCTTATTTAGCCCTTGTAAATTTGGTTGTATGAAATTTGCAACACCTTCATTAATTAAATCATTTAGTGAATTACTAACAAAATTAGTAAGCAATTGACTTCCTATTGATAATATGTCATCCTGATCCTTAGGATTTTTCTGAACTGATGATCTAGCACCATCCCAGCTATCACCAAGTACTAAAGGTTTCCCATCCTGTCTAATATTTGGATATTGACTTCTAACTCTAACCCTGTCTATATGAATTTTAAATTTCTGTGTAACTGCTTCCGCTGATGTTCCTATATTAAGGTCATCTGAAATCGGTGTACTCTCGGTAAAGTCAAATTCACAACCTCTACATTCAAAAACCATAACTGGTTTTATACCGGATTGATCCTGCTGATTTTTTAAAAGTGATAGATCATTATCAAGTCCAGATTGATTTACAACATTACCAACAAATGAGTTAAATGAGCTTGATGGACTTATATTAGCATTTGGAGCTTTGAAATTCTCATTCTGTTGTGAATCCACACCAGTAGAAGCTCCCAAATTTGACCCCGGATTATTACCAGATCCAAGTAATGTTGATAGATTGTCAATAGCTGTTAATGCTGCTGATGATCCTATAAGTCTAGATGTTTTAAAGAAATTTCTAACCTCAGAAACAAAAATATACATTCTAAATTTTCTAAGGTTTCTGGGTAATAATTCCCTCATATTATCATAATCGAAAGTTGCCTGATTGTATAAATCAGCCAAAGCAGACATTCTAAGATTTATTGATTCTAGCGTAGATATTTCCAATACCTTACCACCTGTTCTTTGTGGATTAAATTCTCCGCCATCGGATTGTGGACTGTACCCAGGTCTTCCAACCTGTGCTAATTTATCTAAACCTCCTATTGATTGGATAAACCATGGTGAATTTGTTACTATGTCATTAAGAGTCAATTTAAACTGTCTCAGCATATCAGATCTTTTTCCACCATAAGCAAAATCAGATTCTCTTTCCTCCAGATAACTAGTAGCCGAATAGAAAGCTACCTTACCGTCAGCTGATCCTGAAACTGAATCATATTGTGGTTGTCCGAATGGATTTTCTGCAAAATTACTAGCACCTGCACCGTAGAAATAACTTCTATCCCTGAATAATGGACTAGGCGGAAGACCATCGTCTGGTCCAACCGGTAAATTACCAAAATCGAATACTATTTTAAATCCAAGATATGTTGGATCCTCGTAATTACCTTGCTTCGATAATTTAAAGCCTTTTAGAAATAAACTCCTTTGTTGATCTGTTGCTCCGAATGACATTTAAAAAAAATTATTTATACTATTTATCTCAACCTTAGAATTGTCCACTTTGTATGGATATTGGGAAAGCTTTAGGAAGAGCTCCTGAAGAATTAGCAGTCCATGCTCTTCTACTTAAATTCAGCTTTTGTTTAAGACCTCCGCTAGGGGTCCAGTATATTTCAACACCCAAAACTACATAATTCCCAGATAGAAATAAATCCAAAGTAGGTGACATAGTTTTATTAGATTCCTTGTTCGGAAGGTTTCCAGTGTTTTGCTGTCTTGGTCCTCCATCAAATGCATATATTGAAACAGGGACGACCTGTCCTTTTATGACACCAGCAAAATATGAACTCATTTCTATTTCGAGGGTTAGTTTATTTACATCCAAAATATTTATAATATTCTGCATTTTTGTATGATAATAATTTTCATGGACTCCACCATAAGTTGCATCCACATTAATATTAATTGGTCCTAGCCATTCTCTTCTGGTTTCATTCTTATATTCATTATCTCTTGCTCTACCCTTTTGTAAAATCATACCGGTTTCTATATTCTCCGGTGTTTGTGATTCCATATCATATTTGGTATATTTTTCAGAAGGTGTCTCCGCAGTAGTATTCTCGTCATAAAAACCAATCGTATTGACATAACCGGAATAGTTTGAAACATTACCTGATCTTGAGGTTAGAGTATATCCATTTATAAAAAATGGGGTTATCCCCGCACCTAGCATATTGGTCAAAACAAACGGTGTTGTTGTCGGAGCTGCAGCAGAAGATCCCGGTATATTTGCATCAGGCTTAATCCCATCCGAGGTATAACCGGGTATAAACATTACTTCCTGTTTAGGATCACCTTGAAATGCAAATTGTGTACCCATATTTACAAAATTAACATTATAATACTGATCAACCCAGCAATCAAAAAAGCTGGTCTCATCATCTTTATATGATCTTATGCAAACATCGGATATAAAATCATAATATGAATAATTTGGACATATCCACGTCATCTCATCAACAGTAGCATTTTCATTTGTAGCAAACCCCAAATTAAGCTCCTGTGAAACCTCAAGTAGAACATCAGCTGATGATTTATTACTGAATGACTTTATGACTGGCGAGTATAAACCCGGTATATAACACTCAGCAACTATTGAAAATTTAAAATTAATACCATTTGGATCTGAACCTGTTGGCGAATATTTACTGGATACCCCACCATCAACGGATAATATCTTATAGTCCATTCTCATCGGATTATATAGATCACCTGGTGATCTAAGATATACTGAAACTATATCTCCATCCTTGGGATAACTAACCGAAATAAACAATGGTTCCAATACATTAAAAGAAAACCTTATTACAGGTAAGAATCCATTCAAATCCAGATGGAATTTAGTGAGCCCTTTACTTACCGGATATCCATTGATCATTATATAGGGTGATTCCAAACCTATCGAATATTGTGATGTCTCACCAGTATCCCTAAGTTTCTGTACGTTACCGGATCCGCCCGACTTATCAACTTTAAGCATCTCATCCAGCTTCATATTATTTAAAGCCAATGAAATTATCTTTATGTCATCAGTATTCATAATCGGTTAATGTTAATTTGATGGCTGTGTTAATCCTCCACCACCTGAGTCGGGAGCGAATATTATAAATCCATCCTTTTTAATTATTGTTCTTTGACTAGGTTGCATAACATTAGGTGGTAAAGCCATTTCTGGAACATTCTTTATTTTGGAATCCAAAAACTTTTTTCTACCATCACTAACCTTAAACTTCTTCTGTTCTTGGTTATTTCTAAATACCTGATTAGCGTTAGTACTGGTATTGGATGATGAGACTGCCTGGTTTTTAGATTTTTTAACATTAAATGTGCTGTCTATCGTGCTACTGGTTGGAAGCATCAGCACCCTATTCTGGTCCATCGCAAATGGATTGCTTATGTTATTCAACTTTAGCAGAGATCCCATTTTACCCTGATCACCAAATTTAATAGCTGCTATTAGATCTGGTCTCATCTGATAATCATCGCCAACAATAAAAACCTCGCCTATTTTAACATCCACGTTATCGTAAGTAATTGATGCTCTAGTTAAATCCCAAATCCCGAATTTATTGGAATCTAAATCGGATGAAGGATTAAATATTGATTTATTTCTTGATATAGTATCTATCAGAAGAAGTCCCATTTTTATCTATTATTTTTAAGGTTGAGGTATATTAGGGCCTAGCTGATCTGTCAATTCGGTGGTATATGAATTCATATTCAAATATCTATTAATGGTTTGTTCGCTAAGAGGATTACCATTAACATCAGCTTGTGAATTATAAGATTGAGCGGATGCCGATGTTTCCAAGCTGGATTGATAAAGTCTACCATCACCCCTATTAAATATACTCTCTATCTCACCTCGCTCCCTATCTCTACCATGTAGCAAAGTAAATTTTGCTTTTAGAGTAGTTGGAAAATCATCAGGTCCTAATGTATCACCAAAAGATATATCAACACTGTCACAAACAAGATTTCCGATCATTGCTATAGGATTACATGGATTACCTATAGTTAAATGCCATTCGCCTATAGGTGCACCGGTAAGTAAACTAGCAGGTGCCTGCCATTTTTCTATAAAATCAGGTAAAACTGTTAATTTAAGTAATTTACCGAAACCTGATCCAAATTTGGCAGAGAGCTCCTTCAGCTTACTAACCGTTAATTTTTCACCCTTATTAGCATCAGTACCATCTCCGACTATTCTTTCAAATTCAGATCTCAGATCATTCATACTATTTCCATTTGCGCCATTCAAGCCAAATCCGCCAGTTTCTGTTGCACCACCAGCAGCTTCAGTAGCTATTTTTGTAGGATTAGTTAACTGATCGCCATATTCAATTACAAATTGTAGTGGGTCCCTATAGAATGATGCAAGACCAGCATCTCCACCAGGAAACCCTATTGCTGGGAATTGTGAATTATATCTTATATCAGGGGTTAAAAAATTACCATAATTTGTTCCTATTGATAGCATGTTACCTAATATATCAAGCATTGCTGCCTTTGTATTAACCTCACCCACTGAAGTTAATTCATATTCAAAATTAACAACCAGGGATTCCCAAGTGAATTTAAGACCCTCATCCCTTACCTGTGTTTGTTTAACTACATCCAAGGGAACCCAAATGTATTCGGATAGAAGCCCAGCTGATCCGTCCTTTGCTCTGTCTCTAAGTCCTCTAACCCTAAGATCGTCTATTGAAGTATTATTTGGATCGAATGCAATTGCGGCACCCTCTGCAAAAGAAGATACCCCATTCGCTAATATATCAGTTCCTGTTGCAGTTCTAGCAGCTGACGAAAACCACTGGAATGGAAGATCTCCAAAAAATCCATTACTCGTAGATTTACTTTCCTTTATACTTTCCTGCGTTTTAGGAGTCCATTCTAGCCCAGTAGTAAATGAAATAAGCTCACCTAGAGCATTACCTGTATTACCGCCAAACCATGTTACCGCCTGTGCAACAGGTCTTCCTGCACCCTCTTTTTTATACGAATCTGAATCCTTAACAATAGCAGGTATTGAGAAATTATCCAGAACTGGAGTCGGAAACCTTCTCAAAGTTATCATATAATTATTAGGTATAGTACCATAATGCTTAGCATATAAAAAATCCTTCCATGAATAAGGAGCTGCTAATCCACCCACTATATCTCTCTCAAAGCTGGAGCTTAATCCAGCTAAAGTTGAATCTGCACTGGCTAATGAATTTTCTAAACTATTGGTTTGTGATATTAAATATCCAGCTGATGGATTTTTAGATTTTAATGAGGATACCCTTCTGTTATATTGGGCATTTTCCGATCTATAATATGCATCTATGAAATCATTCTCGTTACTGCCTAAAGAATAGAACAGGAATTGTCCATATTTTCCAGGATTTCTTTTTGCAGCTTCATAGAATAAACTTCTCGCAGTTGGACCCTTAAAAGGATTATTGGATCCAAGATTACTTGCTTTCTCTATGAGGTCCTTTGATATACCTCTCTGTTGTTTTTCTACTAAATTTGCTGGGCTACCCATTTACTATACAAATCTTTTTTTTTAAAGATCTGTGATAGCATACTCGAATTCTTCTGAATATTCATCTAATAGGATCTCCAAATTTTCTACAAAATCGGGAGATATATTCTTATAGCATACAAGTATACCGTCACACTTTGTACTATATATTCCTTGTATTATTTTCTTGCGAATAGTGTAATTTATGATAAATTCGGATTCTACTGAAAGTTCATCCGTACTATATCCAAGTTCTCTTATTATCTTTGCTATATCAACAACATAAAAATCAGATCCGTATGTCGATCTTTTTTTAGCTTCCTTGGGAGAATATCTAGATATATAGAAATTTATCTTCATTTTACTCTCCATCTTTCTCTCCAGTATCTAAATTTTCCCAATTCTTGGAAGAAAGCATCGAAGTAAATGCACTATATTCATCCTTGCTATCATGATAAAAATTAATATTCTCGGTAGTGTCAGAATTACCCATTCTTTCCCTATCTTTTTTTAATTGATCATTCTTGATTCTCTGTAAATTTAATCTATGTGTATTCTGACCTTCCTCAATTCTGGATCCAACCGATGTCTTTTTAATCGTATCTAAAAGACCATACTGTCTCAATAACTTTCTTCTCTCTCTTCTATTAGCACTCATAATATATAAAATTAAATATCTACCGAAAATCCTTTATCCTTACCAAAAACTGAATCGTCTCTATTATACAAATCCATACCAACCACAAACTTAAAAAGTTTTAGAAATAATGCTGGGATGAAAACATCCTGAGATTTAACAACATCGTTAGCAGGAATAAAAGTAAATTCTGCCATTTTTTCCTGCTTAGAGCCATCAGTTTCAGCTTTACCCTTTTTAATATCGGTAACATTAACAGCGAAACATGGATATTCCTTCTGTACAAACTTATTGGATGTGACAGTTCCTAAAAAATACCATTTCGAACTATCTTCAACATCATATCCAGATTCCTCTTTTAGCTCCCTTTTAGCTGTAGCTAAATAATCGGGGTCTTCATCATCACACGTTCCAGTAATCAAACTTGTGGTATTACCTCCCTCTCTAAAAAGATTAGGTTCTTTAATGACCCCCAACATCAGGGGTAAACCTTGATCATCTGAAATGAACGGTAAAATCATAACGGTCTCGACTGTCGAAACTATACCAGCTTTACCCTCCCTTTCGACAACCTTAAATTTAGGAGCTTCGTAGCAAACTTTATCTTTATTTTTCATTGGTGGTGCTATTATTTCTTCTTCTATTTGTTACTATAGGCTCCTTAGCTGAATCATTAGATTTGCTTGATGCAGTATAATAGGATTTTCTTATTGATTCGCCTAGTGATCTCTTAATATCGTCTATATTAACGTCATCCAAAACAAAATCAACTATTTCCTTTTCAGCATCATCAAAAGAAAGACATAATACATTATATAAATCCTTCGATGGTAAATTTAATTTAAGCTTTATTGAAACCTCAACAGTATTTTTTTTCTGTTTTTTTAATAACTTATATATCGGAGATTCATCGAATGCACCATTTGGCTGGTCTGAATATTGGATAGATGTAACCATCGGCTCAGATTTAACTCTAATTGGTTTCTGATCAATAACAGGTGTTTCTGGAATTCTTGTGTTTGCTGGGAACCAAACCATATATTCATCCAATAATGATAAGTTTATCCTTTTTCCGCTCTTAAAAATAATGAAAACGTCCTCCCCATTGGAGTTTACATCTTTATATGTCTCTGTTACTGACATATCTTCACCCTTTATCCACTGAAACTCCATTTCGGAGTACTTTGAAATAACATCCTCCAAAGTTTCCTGACTTATCTCCATTTTTTTCTTTTTTTTAGATTTTTTAGAAAAGAGATTTAAAAAATTAATCATCTTTATTTTATTTTAGACCTGTTATTAGGATTTGTTTCTATACTCATCTCGGTAAAACCAAGAGTTCGGTAATAGGAAATATGCGACATAAGATCATTATCGGTTATCCATGATGACTCACCTTTTATTTTTTTACGTGAATCATAGTACCAAACCTCAATAATATTATCCATAATTGGACTAGAATGTCTTCTGATCTCTATTATGGTATATCCTTTAATTTTTTTAATAAATATTACCCGGTTAGATTCTAGGTAAAAATTAGGAGCTAAATCCATCAGAAATTATAGTTAAAGTAAATGGAATTTGTTTCGTCTTATAGATCGGGAGATATCTCCCTAATTTTTTCAGGAGAGATGTATTCGGATATTAATTTCTTAATACCTCTAATGTATGCCATTCCCGATCTTCCGGAGTCCGATATATTAGGGTCTTCCGATTTAGAATCATTCTTAAAATTGGAATTTGCAACCTCCAGATAGTGGGAGTATAGGTTCTCCCTGTCACTATTACTTTCCAGTCCGATAGGTCTTTTTAATAAATATCTGTGATATGGATTATTTTTAATTTTTTCGAAATCCGTCTCTATCTCATTCTTGGAGATATCAGGAATATCGGAAATTAAATTTATCCCGTTTTTGGTAGATACTATCTCCACCCCAGGTACGGAAGAACTTGGATCCAAATAAAATTTGGTATTTCCTATTATATCACTGCTGCTTCTTCTCTTATGCGATATGAAAATTCCAGTATCTAATGTTATCTCATACTCATTGTCGGATATCATCTCGATATTATTAATATTGATATTCAAACCAAGCATATCCAATAGTGTTGATATGTCATCAAATACGTTGTCAATGTTTCTCTTATTGCTAGAGGATTTATCGATTCTATAAGAATCAAATCCCTCTATAAAGTCTTCCACTATAATTCTATTTTCAGGTCGATTAAACCATTTTGAATCAGGTGATATTGTCAATATATAAGCACCATCCAATTTTTTTATTTCAATTGAATCCTTGGGTATCCAAATATCACACTCAGTGTCACCAAAAGATAATAGCACAGATGTTCCGGTATCTTTTCTGATAAATATTTTACCATCCTCGGTTTCCGATTCGGTACAATCTAATGCAGATATTTCATATCCATCGGTCATATAATTGTTTATACCGGGCACGTTATATTCATTATTTATATCGGATTCGGATAAATTAAACTGTGAAAAATTTACTACTCTATGTCTCATCTTTAAATTATTTTCCGAACTCTACGGTTATTTCGAAATTTTTAGGATCCGTCGAGTTTCTCATATTAATGGATACATTTGCTGGATATGAAGGTATTGTATTTTCCTTAGTGTCAATTTTAAGCTGACTAAAGTCTATAGTTTTACCAGGTATTAGGTCTATGTCAAATTCCTTATCCTCGTTTGGGTGATCATCAACCATAAATTCAAGTTCAACAGAGCTAATATTAAAATTCATCCCCTCTATTCCAGCTTTATTAACAATAAGATCAACCGAATAATCAATGAAAACTTTAGCGTCAGAAATATTTGAATATTCCTCCGGTCTATCATATATGTCTATATCAATATATTTTAATTCAACCCCAAATGAGTAATCGTTATATTTGGCACCTTTGGAACTACCAGCGAATGCAGCATAATCATATATTTTAGCCATATTTGAATTTTATTTTAGTTATTGTATATATCATTCGTAACTTTTTATCTAATCAAATATATAAAATAAGATTCCATTTAAAAGAAATGAAAAATATAAGTCCAATTTGGTTCATAAAGGAGCCAATCGATCAGGAGCATAAGGAGTATATTCTACTGGATTATCTAAAAGAGCTCAGTAAAAATCTAAACTCCGAGAATTGCTACTCCACTCTAAGGGAGGTTTCTAGATTACTTAGAATATTAACAAACTTTAAATCAAAAAATTCGGTGGAGTTAAAATCATTTAATGGTTGGAAACCCGAGGATAGAGATATTATAGTCAATTTTAAATTTAATGCTCTTGACGAATCAACCAGGGAAAAGATATTAAATATAGTAGATAGCTCACTGGAAACATTATATGAATATTCAGAAATATGCATGGATATACTAAAGGATGAGGAATCAAAGATAAAGATATTTGAGGTTGAAACAGAAATAGAAAAGAATTTAAACAAAAAATCAAATTCTGGAATTCTTATAATCAGAAACATGATAAATGATAAAATCATACCTTATCATTGGCAAGGATCATTAACGATGAAAACCGATGAGGGGGATAAGGAAATATGTATATTAAAAAGAATATATTTAAAGAATTCTAAATTTTCTTTGAATTACGAATACATTTATCATGAAATATTGGCTGAGTCCAATCTAGAAAAAAAATCATCACCGAGTCTATACGTAATTCAGATATATGAAAATTTCGAGGAAAACTCGGAAATATATAGGTTAGCAAAAGAAAAGTTTATAGAGAAAATATCATAAAAAAGGCTTCGTTTTAGAACGAAGCCTTTTTTTTATTTTAATGATAAATTTAAAAATCACTAAGATTTTTTATAAAAGTGTATTCAGAATTATCATTCGATTCACTAGTATCCATATTAAACATATTTCCAAATTGCTGAGCATCTACTTCTCCCTGCTTTCCATCCATATCTATTCTATAAGCAGGTACATCTATTTTGGATTTATTACCAAATACCGAATCTGCATAACCAACAAAATCAAAAGCTGGTTCTCTCTTTATTGTTGAAAGACCCGTTCTATCACTAGAATCTTTTTGATTGTCCGCTGCGAAAGGTTTATAAGTATCATCATGGACTTTACCTAAAAATTGTTTATAATCAAGAACCTCTCTTTTTTCTACGTCCTGTACGTTCATATTCTATAATTTTATTTTTTACATAAACCAAAACAAACAATACCGAATGTTAACCTGGTTATTAAATTGCAAATAGCTTTCATAATTATTTTATTTTTGTTATTAATTTATTTTTTAGCACCTGAAACAAAACCGTCCCAAATTCCAGATAGAGTATCTAATACTCCACCACCACCATTTTCCTTACTATCAGAAGTTAAATTTCTTGCGGAAGCTGAAGTTGGATAAGATTTGGAAGCTTTTTGTAAAAATTCACTCTTAAATGCTTCTTTTTCTTTAGAGCTTAATGAGGAGATAGTTTTTGCTCCTATTGGTTCATCAGAAAATGCAGACATGAAAAATGCTGTTAATTTTTCTTTACCTAATTCACCTTGTAATGATTCTCTAATGGTCGAATACATCCATCCGTTAGGTTCCAAACCAAAAGGCTCGATTAAAGAATCCATACCTTTTCTTTGTATATATTCTTGCACAGCCTGAGCTAGTCTAGGTGCTAGAAATTCTGCATTTGCATTTTCACCAGTTATTAAGCCTGGCATTTCTTTAAATTCTATTGAATCCACTAGTTCCTGTATAATAATAGAAAATTTTGAATTTTCTTTAACCCCTATTTTTTCCATCAGCACTGCTGCTAATTTCTGTTTAAGTGTTTTGATAAATCCAGTTCCCAGTGATGGTATAACCTTACCAAGTATTCCTGAAATGTCTATATTCTCCTCTAAAGATATAGCATCGCTCTTAAATTGATCTAGTCTAAGTATTCTCTGCATCTTATTTTTTATTTAAACTATATATCCAATCAGAAAATAATAAACATCCACTAAGCAAGGGAAAGAAAAAGATCCACCGCTTTATGTCTATATGCTATTTTGTCTTGCTTTATTTCAGGATTCTTAAGTGCCTCCTTTTTTCTATCTACGATGGATGCTGGTAAAAGTGGACCAAATGTGTCCTTTAATATTTTTTTATCCTTTCTCCATTCCAGTGGGAGATGCATAGCGAATCTAACTATATCCAGATTTAGAAAAGGACTTCTAAGTTCCAATGTGTGAGCCATTGACATCTTGTCAAGTCTAGGTAAATGATAAAAGCTAAGCTCCTCGAATATATCCGATTTTTGTGAATCATATTCATGTATTCTTGAATATCCACCAAACAATTCATCCGATCCATCACCGCTTATAACAATCCTGTAATCAGTATTTTTCTTAATAGCTTCAAATAAATGATATTGCGGGATAACAGATCCTAGATCTATCGGACTTTCGTTCCATTTAGCGTATATAAGAGCATTTTTATCACTATCCATAGAATAGTCTAGAAAATTAACAGGAGTGCTTAAATGGCTGCTTAAATCATTAACAAACGGGGTTTCGCCATTCTCTATACTAAACCATGTTACATTAGCATTCATCTCCTTAAGAATACCTGCTATAATAGCAGAATCCAACCCGCCTGACACCAATATCGAGATCGGATAATTTCTGGAAACCAATCTATTCTGAACACTTTCGATCATCTTTGACCATAGCCATTCCATATGTGTATCATAGTCAGCATCAATAAGCTCAGGAATTGGTAGATCCCAAGATCTATAGTATTCATGATAGATGTTTTCAAATGACGGCGATCCAATATTATATGAATATATTTTATTGGGTAATAATCTTTTTATATTTGTATATGGAGTCCGGTCATCCTTATTATATCCCCATTTTCTAACGGAACTTATAAACTTATCATCTATATTTGAATTGTCCGTATATAATCCCTTCATCTCGGAGCAAATCTCACCAAGCTCATTTTTATATAAACATTTCTTACCAAGGGGGTCAGTAAAAGTTATTATGTTACCTGTCTTAGAATCATATATAACGATGGCCCAAAAACCATCCCATTTAACTATATGCGGAAGATACATCGCAGCAAAAAATCCTAACGTACCTCCGCTTTTAAATTTTCCGAATAGATTGCATAGATATTCAGTATCCGATTCGAACAGAGTCGAATCATAATTAAATATTTCTCCATTGAACATAAGATATACACCCTCCGACATCTCGATAGGTTGACTCCAATCATCACCATCAAGTGTCTGTATTGGCAGTCTGTGGTGACACATTGTTATGTTACCTATAGTCTCCGTTGATTTCTCTATACCTCTATGACTTATAGAATCTAATATCTCTGGATTAGTCTTTGCTCCGGTTGTTAGTAGTATACCACACATATCAATTAATCTATTAAATTTTTAAATAAAAGATCCAGATGAGAAACTGATTCCAAGTCAAATCTGTTAGTAATTGTATGGATCTCAATGTTACATATTTCAATAAGCTTTTTCTTAACGTAATCAAATGCTATTGATTCAGAATCGTCGTTATCCGCATAATCCCATTGATCTTTATTTCTATCGCTCCTATTTGGATTGTTTCCCTTTATATGAATTATAACTATATTAGAAAGAAGCTCATTATCCCTTATAAACTCAAGCTGCTTAATTACATCATCCTTGCTTATTCTATTTTCCGATAATCCCCATGATAAAACAGTAAGAATTCCCCTATCATGTATAAAATTACCAATTGATTTATCTGACAGATCTTTAGCTAGCTGCATTAACATAAGTTCCTTGCCCATAGAGAACGAATGAGCCTCTCTGTTATTTTTACTCTCCAGATCAAGTAAATTAAAATATGATCCAAAATTGAATTGAAATCTTTCTATTCCAAATTCATCGGATATATGGTTTGATAGATAGGTTTTACCGGAGTTTCTAACCCCTTCGAATACATAAATCATTCTTAAAGTTTAGAAGTTATATGCAATTAGAACAATATGATTTCATATATTTTTTCTATAAACACTAAAAAACGACCCAATTTGGGCCGTTTTTATAAAATTTAATAATATTATTAGAGATTAACATCCACGCATTTAAAGGGTTTAAATTGAGGTATCTGGTCAAAGTTAGTAGCATTCATTCTTCTAATATGTGATTTAAGAGAAGGGTAAATATCAGCTGCAATATAGAAAGTATTTACTCCAAGTACTTTTTTATATTTCGAATCAGTATCTTTCAAATATATTAAAGGACCAAATCCAGAAAGATCCTCGCTAGGGCTATTCTTGCTATCAGCTAATTTTTTTCCCCATCCGGAACCTATGGATGATCTCTTAACCAATTTAATATCACTTCCAACATAACTTAGTATTTCATCATCAGATAGACTTCTCTCCATGTAAATGGAATCCTTAGATATCCTTTTGGCTACCGTCTCACCCAGCACATGGTCATGTATCCACTTTATACAGCTTATGAATTTTTTACCATCGAAGGATACAGCATTAGATAACATAACCATAAAATCATTAACAGCAGTGAAATCCTCCACTCCAAGATCTGGCGATTTCTCAGACTTCTGTAGAGCCATATTAAATGCCTTGGTTATATCACCCTTTAAATTATCAAAATCAATGAAAGGAATTCCTTTATTCTGTATTGATGTCTCCATCATTTCATAAGCTGATGCAAGATCAGAATCTTCTCTCACTTTAATCACAGATTTTATACCATTCCATCTACTATCAGGTTTAACCATACCAAAAGTTTTCCAATTTCTAAGATAATCACTAAGGAAATCAACCGCATCATCATTACCCAATCCCTTTAGCTGTCTTGAATCCGCCCATTTATTCCAGTTAGCAGGATTCTTAAGTGAAGTTGACGATAATTTAATCGGATACACTCCACCAGAGAAAAAGAAATATGAATAATCATCCTTCGTTTTTTCAACCTTATTTACTGCCTTGTTCCAGGCACCAATAAACTGAGGACTGAATGATGCCTTAAGCGAACCATCGGTTTTAAGAAAATCATCAGACTCGACTTTAAGACTATAATTTTGTCTTAGCGCTTTAGCAAGTTCCTTAACAGTACCGCTAGAATTGGCGGACTTTTTAACACCTGATCCCTCAGTCGATGATGTTTTTGACTTGACCTCTTTATATTGATTAGATAGTTCCTTCTCAAATTCAGAATTATTAATTACTATCTTTCCCTCATTTATTGAAGATATGAAAGAGTCTATTCCAATAAAATCAAAACTACCAAAAGCTGATTCATTCATTTTTATTCTAGCTGAATCTATCGACTTCTGTATTGCTTTTTTATCTTTTTCAGAAACCCAGTCAGATGCTATTATATCCTCCAGTAAATTCTTATCAATTTCGCCATTGGCATTCTTATTACCTGATAGCTTCTGTATGGTTGTGATAACAGATGTTGTAGCAGGTCCATATATTCCATTAGGTCCACCTTTAGATCTTATTAATTTACCGGCTGATGGTATTCCATTCGATATAGCATTCTGTATAGCATAAACAAGTCCACTCCCTTTCATTTTTTTATCAGAGTCCTTGTCTCCTCTTTTCAAAGGAAATAAAGTTTTATTGAATGTTGACTCCTGAGCATCATAATCATCAACAATCTCCTTATCAGCTAGTGTGTATTGTGCTTTTGCTCTTGTTAACAAATCTAATGCTACATTTGTTAACTCACCAACATCGCTATATGTCGTATAAATTTCTTCATCATCCTCTAGAGCTTGTAGTGATCTATTAGCAGTTTGAACTAAAACGTTATTAAATTCATCCTGAAATTTATTTACTTGCTTCTCCAGTTCATCCAATGATTTTTTATCCTTCTCACCAAATCCAGATCTGGTTGTATCAAGAACTTTTCTTTTCTCGTCAAGATCAATGAAAGTTCTTTTCCAATCCCTACCATATCCATTCTTCTGATTTTTTCCTTCCGCAGATGAAATAAGATTAGTTAACAATTTTTTTAGTTTTTCTATCCTTCCTCTGTATCCAGTAAATATAGATTCATTTACAGCATCGCCTAGATATTCAAAAGATTCACTAGTTGCTTTTATTTTTGCTTCGTCCTCAGCCTGTTTAGCAATATTATCAAGACTACTTTGGAGCTTCATAGGAGCCAATTTAAAGCTTTTTAAAATGACCTCATCCTTACTCTTAGAAATCTCTGAAGCTCTATTTAAAGCTTCCGCAAACTTATTTAATGACTGTAAATAAAGTCTCTTAGCCTCAGCATATTTAGAATTTGATAATTCATTATCATCAGAATAATCCACAAGTTTTGCGGTAAGCTCCTTAACATTAGTGGAGTTAGATATATCAGATAACTTAACTCTCATAACATCAGGATTTCTATCCCTTTTGGGAGCTAGATCAAATGTTAATATTTTAAATGTATTAAGAGCATTATCTGCTATTTTATTTAATAATGCATCAACTTTTTCATTTTCCAATATGCCTGAATTATAGCTTTCAAAAAGCATTGAAGCTATTGGATTATTAATATATGGGTTCTTCTTATTCATCATATTTAGTATATATTAGAGGACTCCTCCTTTGGTAATTTTTTAATCTCTGCAGATAATTCTTTCATGAGGCCAGAAATTTCAGCATATATTAATGCTTGTTTATCTATACTGGTAACTTCGGAATTAACATCACCCTCCTTTTTAGAAGCTTTAGCTTCCTTTATATCATCGAATTTTTTTGTTATTTCGAGTTTAATTTCTTGAACCCTACCCTTCCCTTCGATCTCATTCATTTTAAAATCTTTGAAATTAAGCATTCTTTCTGGATATTGTTATTTTAGATCTTAATTCTCTTATATCATTCATGTGTTTCTCTCTGATGTCTTTTAGTTCCTTAGAAGCCTCTTCCTTTGTTAATTGGCCCTTAGATATCAAGGAGTTTATATTTTCCCTTTCCATATCCATCTGAACATATAGCTCATTTCGGTTCTTTATTAGAAGATTTGTCAATTCCTTTCTCTCCTTAGGATCCAGAGATTCTATCTCCTTGGTAAACTCGCTAAGCGACATAGTTATATAAAGATCTAATGTGGCTTCAGATATACCTGATTTTGAAGTAGATTTCTGTTGAGCTGGTGTTGTCTTCTTATAAGATCCTTTTAATAGATCACCATATTTTTCCTTAAATTCTTCGTCCTTTTTCTTTGCTCTTAGTACCGAATCCTTGTATTTATTATAAAGATCCCTAGATAATGTCTCGTCGGCAAGATCCTTTGATCTCTTGTACATATCCTCTGCTATCTCCGAATCAACTCTGGTTTTATTAACCTCCCAATATGTTCTAAGTTTAGCATTATCATTTATTAGAGATTTTACTTTGACCATTATGTGATCTATCTTCTTAACATGAGCTTTCTTCATATTAGAAAGCAATTCTTGATTTCTCTGAATATATCTCTCGATCTTCTTATATTCGGCAGGGTCTGATTTTGTTTGGTCCTTTTGCAGATCCAGTTTATCCAATTCTATGTTAACCTTTTCCCATTCGTCGATATACTCCTCCTCGGCAGATCTATATTCAGTAATTAGATTCTCCATCTTATTTAGAGCACCTCCGAAATTAACACTAAACCAATCTTTAACTTTATCAAAGATATTAGCTTCATTCAGCTCATTCCATTCTTTAAATTTAAGAGTCATTATTTATTATTTATTTAGTTTTTTCTTAGCTGAATTTATAATGTCAACAGTAACTGTATTACCTCCAGAAAATACTTCGCTTATAATCTTCTTAGTACCAGAATTAGCATCATTACCGTCGATTATAACTTGATTTATCTGATTTGCCATTTTAGTAAAATCAGACTCACCCTTAAGACTGTTAGTTATTTCATTCTCTGTTTTACCCAAATTTCTAAATAGCGTCAGAAGATTTGTTTTTGAATCAAGAGAGGATGCCAATTCTAAAAGATCCATCTTATATGGATTCATAGATCTAGCACTGATTGGTGCTTTTGCTTTGCTTATTTTATCTGATAACCTATTCAATTTTCTTTCAATAGAAGATCTGATATCAGCTATATCCTTCTCTAATTCATTTTTTCTCTGTATGATATCCCTACCCTTTCTACTTGAAATCTTTTTCTTCTCCTCACGTGGATCGACTTTTAAGTTACCGGTGGATTCATCATCCTCCTTTTCCTTCTCTACATCCTCCATTTTTGATTTAAGATCCGAGCTTTTTTCTTCATATTCAGCTTTGGCAGTTTTTATCTTATCTTCATAATCTTTAAGAACCGATGATTCCTCCGATCTTTCCTTAGCTAATTTATATTCCAATTCAGCAATAGCAATTTCGTCCTCAGAATATCCTGCCATAAGATATTCTCTTCTTCTGGCATTACCGTCAACTAATTTATTAGCAACTTCCTTAGATTTTTTAATTTTAAGCCTCTGAGCCTTTATGTAAGCCTCCATTTCTTTAGCTTTAGCCTCCCTTTCCTTACCAAGTGCAACAACTTTATCATTCTCCTCAGTTTTACTTAATTCATCAATCTGAGAATTTATTTTATCCACACTTAATTCAAATTCGTGCCTTTTTTCTATTAAATCAAGCTCAAGCTCAAGTATTATCTTTCTAGCCTCATCCAACATATTTACCCTGGATGCTGAACCTAAAAAGAACTTGGACAAAGTATTTTTTAATGAATTCATAATTTGTCCCTCATTAACCGAATGATAAGGATCAGCAGTTTCAAGTGATCTAAGTTCAGTCACTAAATCGATTTCAGTTCTTTCCAGAAAATGATCATATTTTTTATATTCCTCGAATGAAGGTAGATTTTTCATATTGAATTCTTTAATTTTTATAATCTATATATCCCAACAATAAAAAAAACCCTAGGATAGTCCTAGGGTTTTAATATTTAAGTTGGTTAGGATTATGCTAAACCACCAGCAGGTACGTTAACGAATAATGTTAAGTACATAGTTTCAGGTAAGAAACCAGCTTCTACTAAAGCGTATCTAGATTTAACCGCGATTTTAGGTGACATTGTACCTTCAGAGATAGTCTGAATCGATTCTGCCATCATGTAAGGCATGAATTTTAATCCTGGTTCATCATCACCACCTTTTCTACCAATTAATACTCTTGTATCGCTATAGTTCATATTCTGATCTACGTAAACTGTCATACCAGCAAGAGAACCTACAGGGTATAAAGTACCGTTATTTTGAGTAAGTGTATTAGAGAATGGAGCGAAAGTGAATTGAGAAATATCTTGAAGTGCACTTGCAACTGCTGCATTCGTTACTACGAAGTTAGCAGGACCTCTTCTACCTCTATTAGCTACCACGTTAGCACCTGCAAGGATTCTTGAGAATAATCTTCTTTGTAAAGTTGATAAGTTCTCGTAACCTCCTGTAGCTGGTCCAGCTGGGATAGGCATAGATTGTGTAGCATCTGATTTGTTAACATAAGCTAAAGTTGTACCAGCACCACCACCAAGAACTAAGTTCAAGTTAAGGTTTTGGTTTTCAACATTGAAGAATTGGTTATGGTTAGACCAACCTAAAGCGAATGCTCTTGATAAGATGTGTTTGTTAATTGCTTGAGAAACCTCATTAACCAATGCGTTCTCGATCATTGAGATAACGTCGATACCGAATTGTTTGTTAAGATCTTGGATTTGCTCAGTTGTAACTGAAGCAGCAACTTGGAAAGTTTCAGCCTCCACGAATTTAGTGAAAGTAGAAAGACCCATTGAGTTGTAGTAAGTAGACTCACCAACTCCTCTTAACATAGGGTTGTAAGTTTTAGTACCATCTACGTAAGGACCTTGCCAGTCAGCGGTGTTGTTGAAACCAGCACCAGAGAATCCTTGGATATGATCTTCTAAAGCTTTAACTAATTGTGCAGAACCTGCAGTAAACATTGTAGAAGTAGCAACGTTGAAACTTCCTGAAGCTGTAATAATACCAGCAACATTGTAACCATCAGTAATGTTTTCGATTTCGAAGATTGGGAAACCATCGATTCTTGATAAACCTACGAATTTAAGTGTTAATACACCTCCATTAGTAACTGTGTAAACAGTACCTACTGCGAATGTTCCAGCAGTAGCACCAGTAAGACCTGCAGAAGATCCTTGTGCAACTGGGAATTTAATCATTGTAGGAGCTTTAGCTAATGAATCTCCTGAAGTAGCAGATGTAGCACCAGCAATTTTACCACCTGAATATACGTAATCTAAGTAAGATAAGATACCAGTTGGTCCTGACATAGGGATAACAGGAACGATATCAAAACCTACAGTCTTAGCAGCTACCTGAATAGCTAATGGCAATAATGATGGGAATTTATCTCCAGATCCTTGATTTCCTGTGTTATAGAAACCAGCGTTAGCATTACCACCTTGGAAAGATGCCATACCTGGGTATGCTGGTGGCGCAACTGCACCCATACCGTTAACAACTCCTAAAGTGTTATAAGCACCTGCAGACTCGTTTAATGAATGATAATGACAATATTTAGTCAACCATCCTTTTTTTCCTTCTTCTGTGATACCAGCTTTGCTCTCGATAATCGGAGACCATGTATCATAGATTTCTTGTTCGTTGATCAATTTCATGATTTGTTTTTATTTTTTATCTTTTTGGAAATTTTTGCTCTAGTGCAGCAGCTATCGAAGCCATGTAATCGCTTGAATAAGCTTGTGTTGTTGCACTTGGCACTGTTTCTTCGCTCTCGTTCAATTTTTGAACTCCAACTGTTTTGGTTCCAAGTTGTCTTGTTGACCAGAAGTTTTTGATTTGGTAAGGAGAATCTAATCTATAGAAGTTACTTTGAGCAACGATTGATTGCTTGTGTCCTTCATTAAGTGATTCCCAAACTTGTGCAAATTCTTCAGGCATTTCGTCAATAAACTTAAGACCTGTTTTTGTTGTGCTCTCGTTTTCATTAAGAGCTGATTCTTGTGCCTTTTGTGTGTTGGCTGGCGCTTCAAATGATTTTGAAGCTTCGTTTATATTTGATTCAGTTTTTTGTGTTTTAACTGATTCTACCAAACTATCAATTTTGTCTGAAAGGTTGTCATAATTACCTGCAAATCCAGATTCGTTTAAACCTGCTGATGCTGATACTGATGCACTTTCCATTAAATCTTGTCCTACTGATTTCATATCAGAATTATTTAAGCTTTCTGCTATATATTCACTGTAAGATATAGATCTTTTAACTTTTTCAGCTAAATACTCAGAATAATCTAAACCTTTATTTAGATTTTCAGCTAAATAGTCTGAATATTGAATATTTTTATTTAGATTTTCTCCTAAATACTCGGCATATTCGATACCATCGTTTAATTTTTCTGCAACGTATTCAGTATAAGCAATACCTTTATTTAAGTTTTCTGCTAAGTGCTCGCTGTAAGAAATACTATTATCAACATTTTCAGCTAAGTATTCAGAATATGAAATATTTTGATCTACCTTTTCAGCTAAATATTTAGAATACTCTATATTCTTATCTACACTCTCCGCTACATATTCAGAATAAGATATAGATTTATCAACATTCTCAGCTAAATATTTAGAATAAGAAATGTTTTTATCCAAATTCTCAGCTAAATACTTAGAATATGTTATGTTTTGATCTAGATTTTCAGCAACGTATTCTCCATACTTAATTGCGTTATCCAAGTTTTCAGCTAAGTACTCAGAATATTTTTCCAATTTAGCTACTCTTTCTTCCAATGCTGTAACAACATCATCATTAGATGTTTTTTCAGATTCTTGAATTGAGTCTCTCTTTTCGTTAATTTCTGCTATAGCCGATTTCATTGAATCCATTTCTTTCTTCAAGAAAATAGAATATTGATTTAGGTCATCAGCAGTAACAAATTCTTTATTCTCCATAAGGATTTCTTTATTTTTTTCTGTTTTTGTTACGAGATTGTTGAATTCTTCGTTATTTTCAACTTTATATATCTTCATTGAAGATTCATTTTTAAGACCGAAAGATTCATTAACGCAAGTTAATCCGTTTAAAATTGTATTGTTTCTCATTTTATAAACGTCTTCGAAACTAAATCCTGCACTTTCATATACTCTTTCCAATTGTGCATCCTGAAAACCAGGATCAGCAACTAAATCATAAGTAAATATTTTCTTGATCTGAACCTTTTTATCATTACCAACTGAACCAGCTGCTCTTGATGATATTGAAAGTGGTACTCCGGCATCAACTAATTTCTTAGCTATAATACCAGCTGGTGTATCAAGAAGTCTAACCTTTATTTTAAGTTCTCTCTTATCCTTATCATATGCGAGATCCTCTATAATATGAGAAATATTCTTAAGAGAAACGTCGAATTTTTCAGGATGATCCAATTCGCCAACCAGTCTCTTCTGTGCGATTTTGTCTTTAAGATAGTCTAAATGAGGCAAATATTCATTTTCCTCGTATATTCTATTATTATTGTTTTCTTTTCCGAAAACAGCTGCTATACCTTCCAGAACATAATCATCCTCCGAATCTGTCTTCTTAGATTCAAGTACTCTCTCCTGTCTTTCAAGGATGAAAACTAAATCTTCATTAAGCTTTTGGGTTGTTGGCATTTCTTAATTGTGTTTTTTATGTTATTTATATATCAATTCTAAATCAAATAATTTTAATACTTTTCCAATTATTGATATTTTATTCTACTTTCAACTTCAGTAGCAAATTTTTTAGCTATTTCAAATGCTTCACCATCAGATACTTTAAACTTTCTTACCTTATCTCCGAATGGTGCAAATTTATTCTTTACTTTAACCTCTATTATGTCACCTCTTGTATCTAGTGATGCCTTGGCATATGTTACTGCTTTCCAATTTGCTATATTCATAATCTCCTTATCCTTATCGGTAAGGAAGGTATCAACCAGATTAATTCCACCAGCAAAACTGTTATCCCTTATTACGGTCGAATTCTTTTTGTCCTTTATAACTACGTCCTTAGGATCAACAGTTATATAATAATCATCCTTCACCTTCTGATCGTCATTCTTAGGATCCTCATCAGTCAAAGGCTGAGTATTTCTTTTAATTTCCTCTTCTTCGCTAGGTTTAGGTTTAGGTTTATCTGCTTCTTTTTTAAATACATAAACTCCTCTTTTAGGCTCATCTATATCTTCATTAACAGTATTTGTCTCAACCTCAATCGGTGAATTAACTTTAGCCTTATAATCGTCTGCATTTATCATAAAGTTTCTGAATACACCAACCTTATATTTTCTAAGCTCGGGATCTGCATATTCTCTCTCCGTAACAACATAGACAGCAACCTCAGCTGCAGTACTGGATTGCTCACGGCTTAATTCGAGAGTTGTTTTTTCCTTCTTAGAATCAACGTCCTTATTCTCATATATTCCTGATAGTCTATTACTGAAGTCATTAAAACTAGTTATCATAGTTGATTCATTAATTAGCTCACCTAGAATATCAGAATTATCGTGTTCCTCATTCTTCTTTTCTGCTGATCCTTCTATTTCCTCGGAATAGAATATATTTTGAAGTTCTTCCGGACTTGAATTCTTAAGTTCATCATTTGATACTATTCTACCAGAGACATTTACCACATTCTCTTCATTGTCCTTGTAGTAAAATTCATAGGTTTCAGGAGCATTAGGATCTACCACTATCAATTGATCACCAGCTGACTGATATGCGGTTTCAAATTCGCTCCAGTCACAAATACCCTGAAAATTAAACATAGCGGCAATATCATTTATTCCATCTATATGTGATATTTTAAAATCAAGATCCTCATTATCAAAAGTTCTTTGGATAGCCGTACCTATTTGAGCAAGTACTCCATCTTTAGATTCTGCCTGATCATTAACCACGTTACTGTTATCCAAAGATATCAATGTTAGATCGTGGCTTGCAAGGGATTTCTGAACCTCCTTAGAATTAATCTGAGTCATTATAAATATTGATTCACCATTCTTGTCACCTATCTTAATTAGTTCCGCAGTAGTTCTAGTTTCATTACTGAATAGGAAGCTTATCCCTGTACCCAAAGCACCACTAGCTGGTTGTGACCAACATACAGTAATAGGTACGCCAATTGGCAACTTAGAAGGATCCATTTCATTTTTTGCAAAAGATTCGACTTCACCATATCTAGGAGCTTGATTATCACTATACCAATTCCAAGTAGATCCAACAGCATCTATAATCATAAGAACCTCACCAACAAAAGGTATTGCTCTACTTCCTAGTTTGCTACCGCCTCTCGTTACTCCTTTAGCAAAAGCCTTAATAGCACCACCAACTCCAACTTTACCTAAAGTATAAGCTGCCTTAGCACCTTTAAATCCCCTGGTTGCCAAAGCCCTCGTATTTTTTAATGTAGCGATATCTTTAACACCTCCCCATAGACTTTTAATGCCTTTAACTCCGCCAGCTCTTATTTTACCAAGTAGTGAAGGAGCAGCGGAAGCTGCTGCTTTCCCTGCATTGGGAGAAAATCCTTGAATTGTTTTAAGTAAAGCTCTAGCAGCTAATCCCCCACCAGCAACTTTTAAAGCACTATAAAGAACAAGTCCCACACCCCCAGCAGCAGCTATTACTGCAGCATCCTGTACAACCTTTCCTATAACATCTTCAGCTTTCTCGTCGTCTTTTATTGGTCCACCAGGTAGCATCTCGCTAACATCAATAAGTCTTATCTTAGATTTACCGTCAACATCGATATAGCCTGTCATTCTATAGGCCTTCATTGTTTCCAGCATGTTTTCACCATTAGCAGGATCCTCCAATAATAGGAAAACCGCTTTATCGTCACCTTTCTTGATATCCGATGCGGTCATTGAATCAACTATTTTACCCTTACTTTTTAAACTATTGTATGCAAAATGAAATTTTATGGCTTCCTTATACTCTGCGCTATCTGCATCACCTTTCTCGTCTTCAAAAACCATCTTTTCTCTAGAAAAATCTTCAAACGATAACACGTCAGATTCATTAACATCGTTCAATGGATCTAAGAAACTGTAATTTTCCTTTAGATATTCAGAAACCGATCCCTCGTATTTTTCAAGATCATTTGATTCAGCAACCCATTTTCTAGGATTCTTTTTTAACCATTTTTGAAAATCCGAAGATAATGCCCACCACTGAAAATCCTCGAACGAGGTACTCTGTGCATTTGGCATATCTAATGGAATTGTCATAAGAGGAAAATTATTCCCTATCTTATATCTAGTTCCTGCTGGTAATAATATTATCATAATCTAATTATTTTTCAGTGTAAATTTTATCATAAGATTTGGAGATCAAATCTATTAATTTCTCTATATATCCAGAATTTCTAAGCTTTTTAAAAACAAGATTTCCTATTGCCATTTCACCACCTTTAGCAAGCTCCTCTTTTCTCATTTTTTGGATTTTTGATTTTAATTTAGATGCTCTGCTATATAATGTTTTAGCATTTGATGGTAAGATATCGGTGGTTATAAGTCTTGTCTGCAGTTCCTCTATATCTGAAGCTATAGCAGAATACTTTTTTTCCACATCCATATCATCAATCTCCGGAAAATTATAAACTGGTTTTCTTATCCAATCATTATTTTTTAATGAAAATAATGCGGATGCAGTATGTGGCTCATGTTGGTCTTGCAGGTATAGTTCAACGTCATAACCTCTTATTGTTATGTTATGTCTAAGATTCCATACAAATTTAATACCGTCGATTGCGGATTTTAATATTTTTGGATTATCGTCATCTATGCCATCCATGTTAATAAGAACATGAACATCAAGATCAGAAAAATCTGTATAGTTAAAATTTGCTAATGATCCGGTTAGTTGGATATCTCTTATTGCTCTATCACCCAGAATGTCTTCAAATTTTGTATAAAAATCTTCAGCTATTCTAATAAGTTTTCTTCTAACTCTCTGATCAAAAACCCAAGGGGTCTCACCAGATTTTGTTTTTCCTTGTGTCCAGAAAACTGGATTTAAAACGTCATGGTAATATGGACTACTCTCTCTTTCGTTAAGAGTAATCTCATTATTATTTAAAAAATCATTAAAATCTAATACTGTATTCACGAAAAAAGCTTTCCTCTATATATCAAGGAAAGCTTTTAAATGTATTAGCTATTTTATATTATATTATGTAAGCTTATTATTTTTAATTATCGTCAATTTAGAAACAAATTTTTTCCATTACTGTCATTACAGCTCTAACGTCGGATTCACAATACAATTCTATTTTTTCAAAATCCTTATCGATCCAGAAAACATCATTAACCTTAGATCCGTCCATATCATCCTTTGGCGAATCTATGTCCAAAGAGCATGTTAATAAATCAAGACTTAAGTATTTCTGATGCATCCAACTACCAAATGCAAATATATCGGAAGTATCCATATAAGGAACCTCCCATGGTTTCTTATCCCATATTTGAAGGTTACCAGAAGGATTTATACCATTATAAATCATTCTCTTACCTAAGCAAGGAACATCAAATCCTTTTATATTATGGCCACAAAGTTTCCATCCTTTAGCCATGGCATTATTAAATACCTTATTTGCTTTATTTAATATTTCCTTTTCATCATTACCAGAAAAAGAAACATATTTTTGGTCACCGTCCTCGGTAAAAGTACCAAACGAAACACAAACAACTCTTGAAAATTCAGGCTCAAGTCCAGCCTTTTGTTTGTATATTGATAATGAATCCATGTCAGCTAAAGCTGGATAAGCACCCCTATAATATTCCTCCCTCTTCATCCAGAGATGATATAATCGGTAATTTTCTTTATACATTGTTTCCAAAGTTGGATACAATGCTGCAGTTTCAACATCGAAATATAGTAGATTTTGTATTGCTTCTTTTCTTAGCATCTTATTTATATTAAGCTGTAAATTTAATTTATTATTCCGATATAAAAAAATTATTTACCGGATATTTTATTAATTACAACAGGTGGTAAGGATTTTTGATTTTTAATATAATGAATATAACTATTTTCCCTCTCAGGAGATTCTATTATAATATCACACGAAAGACCAAAAGTTGGTATTCTATTTTTTAAATACGCTGAAGGATTAGGTGAAAGGGAGATTCCATCATCATTGACATCCGATGATTCTGAATGTATAAAAAATGGTATATGTTCATTCTTCCAGGTGGACGAACTCAAAAACATTGCTTCTCTTATACTTAATCCACCGTTATTAAAATGATGAGCCAATGTTCTAAAACATATGGGTATTTTAGTTTCGTAATATATTCCAGTAAGTAAATCTGTCACAGAAAATAGACTTGGTTTTTCGTCATTAGTAACACATAATTTATCTACCGCATTTTTGTCTAATAATTTTATTCGGCTACAGAAATTGGACATCGTTTGCTTTCTATTACCGTAAGCTGATCCAACCCTAATTATTATCGAAGGATAATCCACACCAATTAAGTCCAGTAGGGCGGAGATTGAATTTATCACTCTTACCGTTGATTCCTTAACACCCTCCAATTGGCTACCCATAAAGTATTCCTTTCCTATAAAGAATGATACTCTAATTGAATTTTTGTTTAATATTAAATTTATGGAATCTATTATAGATGATAATTTGGGATCTTCCTCATCACTAACTATATTAAAAAAATCCTCATGAAAATCCATTTCATTAAGATCTAAGCAAATCATATTGGATCCTATTGAAAGGTTTGTATTTGCAAGGTCTAATATAAGTGTTAATATTTCCTCGTGGGATCTTATATAAAAACTTCCTAGTGCTAGAGCCTTAGGTAAACCTAAATATGAAATATTTGGATTGCTTCCTGATACCATAATCTTTTTATTATTGTACCGTATAAAGTCGTTTTGGTTTCTTAGCCCCCGGTAGTTTCAAGTCCAAGTTCGCTCGCACTGTATACCGTTTTTGAATTGTATGCTGAAGCAGGAACATCGCTTGCTTTCATTTTAGATACAGTTTCCATGTTTCCATGTTCTCCGCCTGGAGCAAATTTTATAGAATCAGATTTTACCTCTATTACTCTTTCAGTTTCTTTACCCTTGTTATAAACTTGTATAAAATATCTATATTGTTTATTATCTGGGTTTCTAAATGATCTAACTATAACACCAATTACTTTCTTTTTCGAATCAGAATCTATGGGACTAGCAATAACTATATCACCTATGGTAAATTGTGAGCCTTTCACTGTTGTCTCGATATTAGGATCTTGTCCTACAGATACCGATAAATCGCTAAATGGCTTATAGTTTATTTTAAGAACCCCATTAGCACCTCCATACCCATAGCTATCACCAAAGGCAGAATCAAATTCATATATAGATTTTAAGTGTTTCATCAAAGTATGTATCCTTTATCATTGCTGGTTTTTCTGTATCTTCAGCACATCTCTAATTTTCGAAGCTAATTCATAGTGTTCGTTTTCCAGAGCTTTTTTTAGCATTTCTTCCAACTTAGTTTCATCAGAATCTTCACCTGATATACTAGTTATAGAAACTGGTTCCATAGCTAACACCCTCTGAGGTGAATATATAACCTCTAGAGTTGAATCTATTACCAGATGATCATCATAATAATCTTCAGAATCGTCCATATCATCTTTTATCTTATTTAGTTCCTCTAGTGACCATTCAGCATTGTTCCAAAAAATCATCCAGTGGCTGTATATAAATTCAGATATATCATTCTCGATTACGTGCTTAAGTAAATTTTTAAGCTCGTTTTTTATATCATTTTTAGTTACCCCGGTTAGGAAGGGTTTTCTTTTAAGTCCAGGAATTCCTGAAATCCCCTCACCGACACCTATTTTAAAGCATTTATTAACCTCAAAAATTGTATCCCAGTCCAGACTTAAAATAACTTTGTCTATTAACTTACTATTTTTACCCTTCATTTATTATATATCTTATTTTTGAATACCTAGCTGATCTGCAACATCGGATATCCATTTATTATATCTATCAGGATAAAATCTTTTTATATCGGAAAGTTCCCTTTTTGAAACTGAATATTTTTCTCTTATAAAGATCTCCACCTGGTCAAAATTCTTAGATTCCTTCGTTTTATCTTCGACCGAGGTCTTTTTCGTTTTTGTGTATATCCAATTAGGTGGCTTTGAATATCTGCCAGATAATGTATTTCTCCACCAGTCTACTACCGGACCAGGTACTATACGCATCCTATTAAATTGGTTTGCTTGTACCGGAAATTGAATAGCCATAATCCTATTAATCATGAAAAAATTTCTGGATTTATCTATTCTTCCTACCTGGTTCCACGTTTTATTGTTAGTGGAAAATATATTTTTTATTATGTCAAAAAGCTGCATAGTTAGTCTAGTATATGTTCAAACGGATCAAATCCCTTAGGTTGATAACCAGACGTGACCCATTCGGTTCCCTCCAATATCTTTATTCTATCCAGTGTTATAGGTTTTCTAAGTAGTGAAACACCTCTTTCTATTTCCAAATTACAACCAGAAGCAACAAAATCAGGTATCATTAACTGATTAAGCCACATAAGTTTAAAGTTTCTTTCAATGTTTGCTTTTACTTTTTTTCTATTATCTGAGCTGTCAACAGATTTTGATGATCTTAAAACCATCCCAGCTAACCAATTCAGGAAATCTGGAGAATCTAGCATCTGTTTAAAATCCAAGGATTTCCATTCAGATAATTTGAATGCCTCATGGACCGATTCAGCTTTCTTAGGTGTAAATCCCATAGTTCTTGTGCCGTTAACAGTCTCCCAAACACTAGGCACCGAATCGCCCTTATCACCAACCAACACTTTATTTAATATGAAGAAGTCACTATCGATTTCCTCTATCTCAACTTTTTTTAGAAAAACCTTAAAAGATTCCTTCTCAGGTGAAATTGCGGAAGCCATATTAAATATGCTGACACTCTCATCCTTATTTAACCAAGATTCTTTCCATCCCTGGGGAACTGATAGAACATTTTTTTTAGAATTATTGTTCCAAACTGCTGTCCATGAGTTGTCGGTATTTCTAGATAGCTGATGTAAATCTTTATCACCAGTTATGATAATACAATTTTCACCGTTACTGTTGAAATAATTACTCCAATACATCAGGAGGTCATCGCCCTCCGCACCATCAACTCTGGAAAAAATAAATCCCATTTTTTCCATATGGTCGCCAAATGATTTCATAAGTTCAAAAAATATGGTCCAATCAGTTTCATCATCTCTGACTCTACCTGATTTATATCCACCATCCTCTATCTCAACATCCTTTCTCCAGCTTCTGCTATCAGTGGTAAATATCATTCTTCCCCCAGTTGGTAAAAGCTTAAGTGATGAGCATAGATCAGTAGAAACTTTTCTAATAAAAGCTCCCTGTTCACTTTTAGATTTTAATATCTTACCGGGATCGGCTTTCCCGTATCCTCCGAAAACTCCGAAAGTCTTATGGAATATGTAATTTCCATCAACCAGTATATTAATCATAATTTATCCTTTATTTTGATGGAATGTTCCATCTTTATTTTCGCCCAAATTGATTTTATGTCAAACAATGGATCTATAACTCTAAAATCGAAATCTTTAAACTCAGAAAAATCCGAATCGTCTGCAGCTAATCTCCTTGTGACATCATCAGCATCTCTTCTCTCAGACAATCTTTCCTTTCTTACATCCTCCTGAATATCGAAGTAGATTATAAATGATTCATCTCTGTCCTCAGGTTTTATTTTAGATATCCCGGAAGGAGTCATTATAAAAAGATCCGCAATTTCAAATTCTTCCCTGGATGTTCCGTAAACCCATCCGTTAAATATAACATATTCATAGAATAGATCTTTTGCTATATAATGATGCGATGCTGAGTCTCTGCTTATGTAATAATAATCCTTGCCTTCTATCTCACCTATTCTCGGAGGTCTGGTAGTATGTGATACACAATACCTAAACCCGATATCTTCAAGTACTTTTCTAGCATGATCCTTACCCGATCCTCCTTTACCGACCAATATAACTCTTTTCCTTTCCATTTACACAACTAATTTCTGTATCTGGAATACTAACGAAAGAAGAGATACCATAGGATCTATGACCTGTATTCTTTGAGCCTGGTGCTCAGCAACTAATACTACCACAGCTGGAATTATCTTAATAAGATCTGGTTTATTGTTTATTATCCAATCGATAAACTCCTCGCCTAAAGCTGACATGACTTCGTCAACCTTACCCTGATATTCGCCAACTATAGCCTGATAATTCTTAACGGGATCCTTCGAAGTAACTATAAGAGAATATAGTTCCTCGTATGACCAGCCAAATTCTTTTATCTTTGCAGAATCTACAACAGTAACTCCCTCAAGAGTCCATGTCTGTATTTTATTTAATGCAGATCTAAAGTCCGGATAGTAATTTTTTTGAAATTCAAGAATTGATTCATCATCAATTGCTATATTAAGTTTACCTAAGATTAAATTGACTCTCTTTCTCCATTCACCTTTTAAAGCATCATCTTCCTCAGTAGTTACCGGGTTGAAATCGATTACTTCAAATCTACTCTGTATAGCATCAGGAACCTTATTTATATAGTTACAAGTAGCAACAAATCTTGTATTTGTAGCAAACTTTTCTATAGTTCCTCTAAGTGCTTTATAAAATTGATCGGATGCACCATCAAACTCATCCAATATTACTATTTTCTTAGAAGATTTACCATCCATCACGGAGATGGTTGAGCAAAAATCAGTTATCTTAACTCTAATAGTTTCAACTGAACTTTCATCCGAAACATTTATGAATAAGCTAGGATATGGCGAGGCCAGTATTTTAGCTAGCGTTGTTTTTCCGCAACCAGGAGGCCCGCTTAATAAAACATTATGTCCAAGGCCATTCTCAAATATCTTAGAAATTCTAGAAGGCAGAATCATATGTCTTAGCTCTTTAGGCCTAAGTTTTTCTGTCAATAATTCTTTTATCATACTATTTTTATCGCTAATTAGGTAAGTTGTTTCTTAAAATTTCGAGGAAAGATCATCGGATTCATTTTTATCGTATCTAACTTCGACCAATCTAGGAAGAAATAATGATCTATTATCATGCTTATCAGTTATAACAACATTATATTGAACAGCAATTATTTTTCCAATATAAGAATTAGGATCAACACTAAATAATTTTAAATCCTCATCGGTAAATCCAGATCCTACCTTGACATTCAGTGTCTTTGACTTATCAGTACAGATAAATCCACCTATAAGTCCCTCTCTTTTTCCCTCTCCAGGATACCATCCACAAACCTCCAGATCGCATTCATTAACTTCCTTTATTTTAATCCAAGTTTTTGATCTTTTACATTCATATACAGAATTGGATTTACAAATAACTCCCTCGCCTCCGAGAGCTACAATATCCTTATAGATTTTTGTAACGTCCGCAACGGAATCGAGTTTCCATAATTGTGCTAATTTTATAGGAGAATCGGCAGGAACATAAGATAATATTCTTTCGAGTGTATCTCTTCTAGTTAAATAATCAATTACACCAGAACCATGAGAAAGTGTTGAGTGCTCCTCGAAGTCAAAAACATTGAATAGAAATCCATCCTCAATATTACTATTTGCAGTTCCTCTAAGTATCTGAGTAACCTTGCCACTAACCGATTTTCTATTAAGATCTGTTAGCTCACCGTCAAAAAACCAATCACCAATTATTCCACTATTTATAATGGCAGTTTTTAATGCAAATGTTATTCTAGGAAAATAGCTAGAGTCCAATTCGTTGAATGCTCTAGTAAAATATGAAAATTCACCATTCTTATATAATGCTATAACACGAACGCCATCATATTTTTCCTCACAATAAACTGAATCCCATGAGGACATCACTTTCTCGTCGTCGGTTGCTAACATCAATGATGGATCAGGAATTAATTCCTTTCCAACAGCTTTGTTTATTAACTTTGCACCAATCCCAATATTCATTCTCTTAGTAACAATCTTCATCAATATTGTTCTAAGTTCAAGATCTTCCTCTGGATCATCCGATATTTTAGTTGATATAAGAGATTGCGCTCTTTCTCTTAATAGATCATTAGCAGCTGGGGCTTTTTTTAAGTCTTCTACGAGACTTTTAAAATCATTCCAATGATTTTCATTAGGTTCCGATAATTCATCATTAAAACCTATCCTATGTAGTTTTGTTGTAACGAATGGATTGAAGCAAACATCGAGAATGTATTCCATCCTATCATTCATCGATTTCATTATGAGATCTTGCTTAGATTTTTGAGATCCGTTTCCGGTCATTTTTTCTAAGCTACAAAAAATTCTAATTTCTTCTATCATCTTATTTATTTTTTCACAAATATAGAAAAAATATACGGAGTAAAAAAATTAGAATGTATAAAATTTGGAATTTAGAATTTCATTTATACCAACTGAAGCTATCCCGGACTTCGAGCATGCTATGGATGCAGCTATATTACAGATGGATAATGATTTTTTAATATCTATATTGCTTACCATACATAATGCTAAAATAGAGATAACAGTATCTCCAGCACCGGAAACATCATAAACATCCATCGGGTATCCTGGATCATAAACAGATTCATTTACATCTACGTAAATCAGTCCTTTATCAGATAAAGTTACTAGCATCGAATCAATATTATTATCGGATATAAATTGACGAGCATGAACCTCCAGTTCAGTAAGATCTAAATCTGAACAATCTAACCCTGTCATTATGGAAAATTCGTATAAATTAGGTTTTAGTAATTTGCATCCAGAGTAGCTAGGTACATTAAAAATCTTAGGATCCACTATAACTGGAATTCCTGAAGAATTACATCTGGATATCACATTCTTTATTATACCTGGTGTCAATAGTCCTTTGTTATAATCCTCTATCAATATACAATCATAATTAAGAAATGTATCATTGAATACTGAGATTATTTTCTCCTCCAATAAGGGATCCAGATAATCTTTGCTTTCCTCATCAACTCTGAATAATTGATTGGATCCTGAAATGTATCTCGATTTTAATGTTGTTTTTCTTAACCTATCCTTTAGAACGAATGAGTTATTACTATGTTCAGATATTAGCTCATCGATCATATCGCCATGAATGTCCTCCCCTGTCATGGTAATTATATCGGCCTTACCACCCATTGATTTTATGTTCAGTAGAACATTACCAGATCCACCTAAATAATATTCGGAACGAGTTACATCCAATATAGGTACAGGTGCCTCCGGTGATATCCTAGTAACGCTACCATGAACATAATGATCTAGCATCACGTCACCAATAATCAATATTCTAACAGATCCAAATTTATCTATTAAGTTCAAAAATTAATAAAGATTAAAGATTAATAATTTATAGGGTTACCTCAGGTGCTTCCTCGCCTTCAGCTGGTGCTTCTCCTTCAGGTGGTGCTTCACCGCCTGCTTTTTCAGCTAGTTTTGCTTCAGCTTCCTTATACTTTTCATTCATTCTTATTTGATCCGGGTTCATACCAAGAAATCTTTGTATTAAAAAGTTCTTATCGAAATATCCCTTCTCCTCCTCGCCTATCTTAACCTTAAGTTCGCCAAGTCCAGTTATAAATTCAGTTCTCTTAGTGTAATTACTCATTTCAACCATTTCCTCGAATTCGCTGTCTCTATTGTAATTAAGACCTATATTTGCTTTAAAGTTCTTATCCCTTGATAATTCGGGATTATCAAGACACATCTGTATATAAAGAGGCTTAGTTAATATCTCTTGGAAAATTGATCTAAGTCTTCTCAGAAATTTTTCAAATCTAATTTCATCTCTTTCCAATTGATCTATGCTTGTCTGATAATTACCTGGTGTACTATTTCTGGATGCAAATCTAGCATAAGGTATTTTTGAATCCATTTTAAGCTTATTGAAGAAATAAACCACATTCTCCATAACATTAAAATCAGGTCCACTAGGATTAAGTGATTCTATCTGAGGACTCTGACCGTCCTTTTCAGGAAATAAATAATTCTTATAGAATTGAATTTTGGGTTTACCGTTTATTGTTAATTCTCCAGAAGAATCATTTATATTAATATCCTCCTTATAATTCGACATTAACTGACCAAGATTCTGCATTGCTTTTTGTTGAGACTGTGTACCAATAGGTATAATAAATTTCAATCTATATGACGAATTCATTACGTTCCATATAATTCTAGAATTCTCCATTATTCTAAGAATATTATATGACCTAACTAGTCTTTCTACATAACTAACTCTAGTTATCATATTTCCCTTAGCATATGAAATATAAATGACCTGCTCATTAGTTAGCTTTCTGGTCATTTGTGGGTTTTTTGGATACTGAATCCAGAATTGTTTATGTTCTTCCTCACCAATCTTTTCTACTATAGGCTGAAGAGAGGTTGGGTCCAATTCTTTAAATCCAATCACATTTTTTCCCTTGCTATCATATATTATTTCAAATGCAAGAAATCCATCAATTAGAAACTGTTTAAAATATTGCCACCCAAGTATTGTGTTCTGAAATCCAAATACATTATAGATCTTATTGTAATGCTCCGAGATCTTATCTTTTACCTTATCCTTAAGATCAAGATTTATAAACGATGGCTGAGCAAAATAATTTCTATCATCATACACTATTGCTTCATCAGTTATAGTATCTAATATAAACTCTATCTCACCGTTAAGTGAAAATTTTCTAAGGTAATTCCTCTTCTCGATATAATCACGGTCAAAATATGCAATATATTTTCTTACCTTGGTGTCTTGATACGATGATGTCCAATAGAAAGCATCATTCTGTGTAAACCCATTACCATCCTGATTATAGAAAAATCCCTCAGTCTTACCAATAGCCTGAGAATTTTTTACAACCATATCATCGTACTGCATACCAAATTTTGATATGTTTCCAAGATTCTTTAGTATATTACCTAAAGCTGATTGATTCGGTTTTAAAAAGTCTAAAAATCCTGCCATCTTATTATAGTGTTACTTCTGGAGCTTCCTCTTCTCCACCCTCTTCTTTTTTACCTTCCTCTTTTTTCTTCTCCTTCTCTTTTCTTTCTAATGCCTCTTTATTAGCATCGATATCCTGTTTAGATATTCCAAGAAAAGTCTCTATAAGAAATGCGCTAGAGAAATATGGTTTTTCCTCATCCCCCATTAATCCGGTCATTGCAACGACTGCTTCCTTCCTTTTATTTATTAAATCCATCTCCTGATTTAATTTGAATGGGTTATCAGAAACGTAATCTAATCCAAGCTGACTCTTAAACATAAAATCCTCATCAAGTGATTTATGTTTCTTGACCATCTGTATCCATAAAGGTTTTAGTAATATCTCCTGAAATACCGATCTAAGTCTAGATATAAATTTAGCAAATCTAATTTCCTCCTTATCAAGTCCTTCCGCACCATTTGAATATGGCGAAGTTGTTCCGCCATCAGGATTATGAAATCTGGATGGTGGAACTTTAGATTCAAGGATGTACTTGTCAAAGAAGTATGATAAAGGCTGAGGATCATTAAGATTAGGACCCTCAGTATTTATAGGTTCTATAGTTGGTGTACCATTAACACCTGAAGGCATCAGATAATTCTTATAGAATTGTATTTTAGGTCTACCATCCACAGTAAGTTCACCACTATCATCATTCAGCTGAATATCTTCCTTATAGATACTCATTAACTCACCCAAAGTTTGCATACCCTTCTGTTGGGATTTGCTTCCTATTGGAATGGTCATCTTAAGTTTAAATGATGCATTCATGACCGACCATATAACCCTAGTATATTCTATAATTCTTAGAATATTATAAGGTCTTATTAATCTTTCTATGTAGCTAATTCTTGATATGCTATTACCCTTAGCATATGATATGTAGATGATTTGCGGATCATATAATACTCTTTTTCTCTTGGGATCCTGAGGATACTGTGTCCAGGTGCTAAGATAGCTACCATCTATTTGTTTCTCCACACTAGGTATAAGTGTAATTGGATCCAATTCCTTAAATCCGATTATATTATCACCCTTATTATCATAGATTATCTCAAATGCAAGAAATCCATCTATTATAAATTGTCTGAAATATTGCCAAGCTGTTATATCATCGGAAAATCCCCAAACATCATAAAGTTTTTTATAAGAGTCATATAAATCTTCCTTTATTTTTTCATTAACGTCGCTAAGATCTATGAAATCAGGATAAGCAAAGAAATTCGATGGATCATAAGATATTGCCTCGTCACATATGGTATCAAGAACCCATTCAACTTCAGGATTTAATGAGAATTTTCTAAGATAGTCTCTCTTTCCCTTATAGTCCTTATCAAAATATCCTATAAATTGTCTGGATGATATATCCTGCTTAGCTAAGGTCCATAGCATGCTTTCGTCCTCGACATTGGACTTATTCTTATTAAGAAAAGCAGCCTCAGTAACACCAACAGCCTGTGAATTACGAATGACCATGTCATCGTATTTCATACCAAATGAACTAATTTTTCTTACAGAATCTCTAATTCTCTGTATTACCGGAGTTTGAGAAGGATCATTATTATCTACAAAACCTGCCATTTATTTATAAAGTATATGTTTTATTCTAGTCAAAAGATTAAATTAATTTCGATTGATATTCCTTATATATCGTTTGTAAGCTTAACCCCTCTATGTTACTATCGGTAAGATATGGAATTTTGGCCCAATCTTTATTAGATATTATTCTTGGATTTCTTATAAATTTATATTTAAAACCAAATAATGAGAAATTATATCCGGTGTTTCTTAACAGATTTTCTAATAGCGGCTTTTTTAAATTAACTGGTGTAATTGCACCTCCTGATTGGAACGATAAATAATTTGATTCTACCTGCGAATAAAACTGATCATAAAAATTCCCTATTATATCTATTCTTATGCGGGGAGGAACCGTTATAATATCTATTCCCTCTATAATCGTACCAGAATTCGGATTTTGATATACATTCGTACATAATATCAATGGTCTTCTGTCTATGAATTTTCTAGTTTCACTTAGTCTAGTATCCGTTAAATAGTTGAAATTATATATTGTTCCAGGTACAAAGGGAGGTTTGAATTGTATCATTTCCTTGTTAGAAAAGAAATAGTTATCAGAAAAATATAAATCAGTCTCGGTAAATACATTCTTACCAATTTCAATGGAATCTTTATATTCCAAAACAAGATCAGAGTACATTATTTACTTTTAAATAAAAAATTCTCATCAACAACTCCGAATTTATATCCCCTCTTCTCTGCCCATAATTTAGCAGCTTTAAATTTTGCTTGATTTGTTATCCAAATCTGCATATTTCTATTGTATGATTTAAGTTTTGCTAATGTATTAACACCTTCATATATAGGTTTCTTTGTCTGGTTTTCGGGTTTTATTTCTATTATCCAGTCCTGCTCGGTTTGATCCTCCCTTTGCACCTTTATATAGAAATCTACATTATACTTATGATCTTTTTTATCGAGAGGATTATAATAATCTATAGCAACTGGCTCTGAACTCCATTTTAATATAGAATCATTAGTATCGCAGTAGATACAGAATCTATATTCCCATGAAGATCTATAGATGATATTATGTATATCACCTATATACTTATCCGGATTTCTTGGTGCATATTTTCCAGATTTGTGATCACCGTTAGGTTTTACTTTCTTTATATCTACCATAATAGATTAAACGTTATACGAATTATCCTCACCCGTTATATAGCTAAAAGGTATTGTTTTAGGATTTTTCGGAGGATGTATTTTTTTCCATCCCTTAGCAAATCCATTTTTAGCTATCTGTGTATAATAAGCAAATGGATTATTTGATTTTTCAGGATTAAATCTATTCCAATATTTACAAAGATCCTCCATTGCAAATGCCATACAATCCTCTTTATCCTCCGGATCCTTATATGACATTTTTTTAGATATTCCGTTTATCATTAACATAAACATATCTATTGTATCGGGTGTAAGTTGACCCTTACTTTTAGATTCTATTACAGCTGCTAAAAGCTCGCTGTTTTTAACATATTCTTTAGCCATTGTTTGTTATTTGGTTGGTTTATAGTTTTAGTATAAAACAGATAAATGATTTCATAAAAAAAGAATGTAGCTCATGAGCTACATTCTTTTTATTCCTTATCCTCTTCCTCCTCGTCTTCGTCGGAGGATTCTATTTCTTTGCCATCGGGAGCTTTACTTAATTTACCATCAGAAGATTGAACAAAAGTCTCGCCTGGTTTATTCTGATTTTCCCCCTTAGGAGCAAAATAAAAGTTACGGCTTACTTTTTTTTTAAATCTTCACTAGATTCTTCATTCATCGAAATATTGTAACCGTGTAAGCTATCTAAGCCTAGTTCTATTTTTTCTTCCGTTTCACCTTTAGGTGCTTTAGTAAATCCGTGCATATTAGCAAAATTCTTTAGTATATTTTTTTGCTCCTCTATTGAAAGATCTGATTTATTAAGATTATTAGATTCTTTAACCTCTTCCTCACCATCTTCGTCAGACGATTCAGCATTCTTTTCAGCTGCCTGAGATAATGCTTCCTCAAGATCACTAATTTCATTTATTAAAAAGTCAGATGTCTTACCGTTGTCTAGTAATACTGTATATCTTCCTGATGTACCATCCATAGATATAATTTTTCCAGTCTCCCCAGACTCCTTAACCTTTATGTAAGAACCGATATTAAATTTTTCATCCTCGAATAAATCTAAGCTTCCACTTATGTTAATATCAAGATCTATCTTTTCAATTTCAAGATTTATTTGGTTCCACTTTTCTCTTAGCATAACAAGTTCGGATTCAAGCATTTTTTTAGCTGCTTTAATCTGATCTGATTCACCGTATAGTGGGCTTGATCCTATTAGTGTATTTATTTTATTTAATTCTTCATCAACTTTAGATATGTTTGAAATAACTTTCTCTCTATCGTTGATCATAACAGATTTAACCTTACTTTCACCTTCTAAAAATTCTGTTAAACCTTCAGAGATGTCATATCTAAGATAATTTTTAACAACCGAAACTGCTTGTGTTCCAGTTACTTTATGTATTGAATTCTCATTCATTGAATCATTTATCTTCTGAAGATAAATTTGATCCATCCATTTGAATAAATTAACTCCAACTCCTTCATATACATTAGATGTTAAACTTTTAGCAAAGTCTAATTCTACGATGTTACTGTAATTAGTATAAAGATTCATTATGTCATTAACTACATCAGATTCATTAACTCCGAAATAAGACCCTGATTCCAATCCAACAATTTTAGCAAGACCACTAGGATCACTAAATTTCAATCTAGTTTTTCCCATATAAGCAGTTACCTCGTCATTTTCTTCAACCAGTCTAACTATGCTTTTTCCTAATTTAATAAAGATTCCATTTTCATTAACTCTAACATGTTTTTTACCATAGGTATAAACTAATGAAAGATATTCCTGTGGCAATGATGATATTTCTTTATCTGATATTTTTCTTAAACCGTCTTCATTAGCCTCAAATATGAATCCACCTAGGTAAAATAGGGATCTACCATTTTCTAATAAAACTGGAGAGTATACTCTCGATACACTAGATTCTCCCTGTATCATTTCAGGAATTTCTAATTTTCTTTTATCTTCAGTTTCATTAACATTAAGATAGTTTATTAATCCTCTAACCATCGGATTGAAATTCCATTTCGAAATATTTCTAACAAGTAGGCCATTAGATTTTTCTTCAGATACCAACCAATCATTCAAGGTTTCGTTTAATTCAGAATAGAATGAAGAGTTACCGCTGTTCTTTAAAGCCTCTAAAACTTTAGCTACCTCTATTTCTCTGCTCAATGATTCAGATTTCTCCTTAACAGATTCAGCAACTTGAGCTACGTCTTTATCCCAAGATAAAGATTTAATATCATTTAGAAAATTATGAACCAAAGAAAATTCAGGGACTCCTTTATTTTCCAAAAGATTACTATATTGTTCAACCATAATTTTAGCTTTTGGATAGCTATAAATTGAAGATTCTTTAATAGAATTTAATGCTAATCTTATTCCTAAATTATTTACCTCTTGTGATTTGATAAATGATTTAGCAGTAGAATCTAAATTACTTCCCTCTAATTGTGATAAGCTTTCTAAAAGTGATCTATCTTCTTTCTCTTCTTTTCTAGAGATGTATGATCCTGCATTGTTTAAAGATGCATTTTTCAAACCACCCCAAGATTCCATAAGAGCTGCAGCATTCTTTTTAGAAAGTTCTGCCTCCTCTTTTCTTATCATATCTAAATGATTTTGTGTGTTAGATACGAAGTCTGGAGTTATATTATGTTCATTAATAGATTTAACTAGATCGCTCTCCGAAACTGATCCTCCGCTAAGAAAACTTTCACATAGAGTTCTAACCTCAGGTGATTTAGTTACTTCTTTTAATTTTTTTACTTGGTTTATGAAGTCCATGGTTAAATTTTTTTTTACAGTTTATATATCCATCAAGGGACAAGAAACTTTTACATTATATATTTCATTTTAATAGCGATTTTTAGGATCCTATTAATATTTCTAATCTTATCTCGATATCGGTATGCGGATTACAAAAAGTTATACCACCGTTATTAAAAGTAGTACCTGGTTTAGCCAAATTCCACCCCTCGAAAGTTGAATCTGTTGACGAAAGCATCTTGCCGCTAAGAATCATTAATTCTCCCATATAATTAGTGACACCTTGATATTCCCAAGTTATATATTTCTTAGATTCCACTATATTAGCTGGAAATATCGCTTTTATTGCTATAAAATCAACGTAGCCATCAACATTAGCAATATCACTTTGGCTTAAAAGAAAACAGCTAGATACTCTTAGTATTGCTCGATTTCTTGCAAACGTATCAACTTTTAATTCAATATCATCCATAGGTAAATACACCGGTGGATTATTCGTCTGTCCATTATCCAATACTAGATTACCATTATAGAATCTAAATCCTTCGTCTACCAGATACGGACAAGTTATTGGTTGTGTTGCCATATTAATTAGCTGCTATTACTGTTAGGTTAACACTATAATCCGTTGGATTAGTGAATATAAAACCTCCTTGGGAACTATTAGCATCCCCAGTATGTCCATATGTTGAAAATGGATCCATGTCCCATCCTCTCCATTGTGAACCATTTTTTACCGCACCGGTCAAAATCATTATGCTTCCCATAATATTTCTGGCATTAGCCTTATAGTCCCAAAATAAAATTCTATCATTATCCCCAGCCTCGGGAAGATAATTTGCCTTAGCGATAAACATTGAAACCTCGCCCGTGGTGCCATAGAAAGATCCAGCATCTATATTGACTGATGATCTTGGACCTATTATCATACTTTGTTTCTGATACTCCGAAAAATTTTGCAGAGGGTGAAAGAAATCAACCAATTCCAGCTTATTTAAGGTCTGTGACTGCTTCGTTACAGTGAGAGCTTCCTTTATAAATCTAATCTCACTTGGATCATTAAATCTTTCAAATGTTGCCTTTACTCTATCAATATCAGGATAAGTAAGAGCAATATTAGTATATAATGTATTAAATCCCGCGGTAGCACCACCCAGAGGATCAGTAGCAAATTCTGACGAACCACCTATAAATTCGATTGGTCCAGAGGATGCTGCAGATCCTCCATCGAAATTATCTACGTTTTGGTTTTCTGTATTTGACAAATCTTTATAATTTTTTTATATATTTATTTAAGAATGGTTGGATCTACATGTCCATCCTTGTACACCAAGTCTTTTAATTCCGCCCCACTTCCTCCAGCGTCAATTGACTTTAATTTTATTTCATTGGAGCTATCGGCAATAGGGGTTTCTACGATTTCATCCACCTCATCGATCTGTACATCATCAGATTCAGGGATATCCATAGGAATATGGCTAGAATTTTCCTTGGAGTCTGAATCTGGTCTTATGTAATCAACCAGTGATTTTATAAATCCTAAAGAAACTAAGGGAAGTATAGCACCACTTATCAATGATAGAATTCTTTTCTGGTATATTATCTCCTCCTCAACCAAGCCAAATAGCTCACTCCATTTGGAAAAATCGGAGAGATTAGTATATGCATAATAGGTATTACCCATAGCTTGCATTAAAGTAAGGATAATAAATAGCATCCAAACTATAGTTTTATTCATCTTATCAAGAGCTATTAAGGATGCCAAAGATGCAGCAGCACCTATTTCAAATGCTAATGCCAAAGATATAGCTAGCCAATCAGGATTGGATAATCTAAAAAAATCAATAACGTGAATAGTTGATATGATTGAAACTATTAAATATAGAGTAACAAAAGTACCAATGATAAACCACTTTATGGTGGATTCTCTCTTATTTTGATTCATTTATCTTCGATTTTATTTCAGACAGAGAAGTTTTTCCTTTATCAAAATCATCCTCGTATATCAGGAAATTAAACATCGTTTGATTCATTTCCTCCCTCATCTCAGTATTTGAGGGGGTAATGATAAGTAGTGAATCAACTACAACCTTTGTAGATTTTGAATTTTTTTCGAGCCTATCAATATCCCTATTAACCCCGCATTGTCTCAGTAATACTAATAAAAGTAAAACCATGTTTATCGACCAAGCATTGTTTTTAATTTTTTCTAACATAACTAATTTATTTTAATTTATTCATTATATATCCACATAAAAAAAGCTAGCAAATGCTAGCTTTAGAAAACCTATAAATAAATTCAGAATTATCCCAATGTAACACCCTGCATTGCTGCGGCTAATTGCTTTTCTAAATCTTTAACCTCCGCTACATCAGATTTAGCATCCGATAATGCCATGTCCAAAGGCTTATAAAGTCTTATAAATGATTCAGCGCTTTCCTTTCCTGTTCCTTTAGATTTGGAAAGAAAATAATGGCTTGCTTCTAGAGGTAAAGCACCTAAATAAATTACACCATCCTTAATACCCTCTTTTTTAATTTTCTGGATAGTTTTGTTAACTTGCACAATTCCTAATGCCTCCGTAGAAGTCCATTCTGCATAATCAGCAATAAATCTATCATACTCATCAAAAAGTTTGTCATCGAAAGAAACAGCATAAACTTTATTTTTTATTTCTTCCTTTTTTTCAGAAATTGAATTTTCTAACGATTTTACCAATTCGTTATCGATGTTAAGACTACTCATGATGGGATCATTACTGAAATCAATCTCAGTAGATCCACCAGGGAATTGATTTTCCATCGCTTCTGATTCTTTCTTCTTCATAATATTATATTTTTATTATTTTAGTTATTATTCTATATTTGTTTCTAGTTTAGATCAAAAATATCCAAATTATTTTCTCTATTTTGGTTTAGATAAGCTCTTAAAGGTTCTCTTAAATCCTTCGCTGGGAATATCTTTGGAGCTTCGTCTGGACCTATATGGCAAAGAAATCCACTCTCGGTTTCTATTCCCAATTCCTCCTCAAGTATTAATCTATACATACTTATCTGTATAGAATACTCATTATGATGATTTGCATATAGATTAGTAAAAGGTCTTAGTAATTTCTGATATCTTCCCTTCGGATGATTATCATCCTTAAATTCTCCATTTGTTTTCCAGTCCCCTATTATGAGAAATATCTTTTCCCTCTTAGTATCATAAAAAAGAAATGGTTGATCTATGGTTCCAGCTATTCTCCATTTTTTAGAAAAAACTCTAAGCTCAGATTTAAGGGGAACCATGTATTTAAGAACCTTATTATATGCTAGCATAAATTTATCGATTCTTTTTGAATATTCGCTGCCATCATTCGGATTAACCGGATTGAGTCCGCTCCAAAAATCTTCTATGAATTTATGGACTCTTGTACCTAGATCGTTAGCAGTATCTGCTTTATTCTGCCATTCATTTAAAACTAATGATACATCAACTCCTCTTTCCTGAGCTTTCTTTTTTGACCAATATTCCTTATTAAAAGGGGTTTTAAAATTCTTTAAAAATGTAGTGACCGAATCGAACTTTATACCATCATATCTATAAACATGTATATCCTCATTGAATACAAATTTAGGATCATTAAAAAATTCTAATTTTTTTTCCAGATCCTCTTTGAATTTATCAGTAATCATTTAAAATAAAGATATTATCCAATTCAAATTATATATTATGGTTACCACTATAGCTATCTCAAATAAAAACCTGATTATCCAAAGCCAGCTCAAATATCTAAATAAAAATTGATAAACAACAAGATATGACTCCTCATCAGTACCTTTTACTGGTTCGATCCACATTGTAAGTAATTCCTCAAGATTTAAAGCTTTGAGATAGTCGTTAATATCCTTAGTTTCGCTTATAACGAATGAAGGTCTTGATTCCTTAGGTAAATCAGTGGCATATAAAACCTCAGGCGGTAAATTTATAACTGTGTATATTCTATTAAAAAAATCAAGTCTTAATTTTCTTCTGCTCCAAAGCTGTGCATTCTTTGATTCCTTCTTAATTATTTTGGAATATTCTCTATATAGAATTATTTCCTTAATCACTTTAATTAATTTTAACATAAAAGCTTTATTTTTTATATCCGCTTATAAGCGTAATGTTTCCGTCTATGCTTTTTCTAATTTTACATCTAGCTCTTCTTATTCTGGTAGCTATAGATCTTTTCTTTATGTCGTATTTTTCAGCTATATCTTTATACTTCATATTATTTATCTCTCGATCTATCATTATATCCCTATATAATTCGGGCAGTGCTCTAATCTCATCCAAAACTGATTCGTATATTACATCCAAGCTTTCCCCGTCATTAAAAAATGTATTTGTCGGATCATCCTCTATCATATAAATTCCACCGAGATCACCTATGGTATTTTTAGAAGATAAGAATTCAAGTTCGCTGTCGCTGTGATTATAATATCTTTTCCTAGATTTCATCAGAAGTAATGATTCGTTCCTAGCTATATTATAACACCATGTAGAAAAATTCCCACGTTCACCATTATACTGTTCGATTTTTGTCCATATCTTTGTCATGGTGTTTAAAAAAGCATCCTGTGCTAATTCTTGCTCTTTTACAATAAGGAAACAGTGATTAAGTATTCCAGGTCTAAGTCTTTCAAATAAAAGGCTAAACGCCGAATCAGTTCTAGCCAATATGAAATCTTCCGCTAATTTTTGGATGTTTTTTTCTTTCTTTTGCATGTTTTTATTTGGTCAATTTGATTATTTCTATTCCGGCCTCTGCTAAAAAAGCAATCGATTCAGGTTTCCTATATACTTCGGAAAATAAAACCCGCTTTATTCCAGATTGTATTATTAATTTGGAGCACTCAAAACATGGCGATAATGTAACATATAATGTTGAATTATTGGAACTTTGAGTTCCCCTGGCTAACTTTGTTATTGCATTTGCCTCGGCATGTAAAACGTATGGCAAGGTATCATTTGTATCTGATTCACACACATTCGGAAACCCGGAGGGTGAACCGTTATAACCATCAGAAATAATTGACTTATTTTTGACAATTAGACAACCAACTTGCATTCTTTTACAGTGTGAATTTTTTGACCAGACCCCAGCCATTTCTAAATATATTTCGTCACTTCTATGACTTATTATAGATTCAAGATTTTCAGCTACATAGACGTGATACGATTCACTATCATGCTCGTCTTTTTCTATTCTCCAATAAGGAAGATTCAAAAATTCGGAATCTATAAAAGATAGATTCTTCCTGTGGCTATACCCAACTGGCAATTTTATTATACTATCATCTTGAGCCATTGTATCATGGGATATTTAATTTCTCACAAATATAAGAAATTAAATCGAGTAAAAAAAATAAAAATGATGTTTATTTTTAGAATTTTCTAGAATCCGGTCTAAATGGCGATTCTAATGGGGAAACACTCAAAGTACCTTCCAAACTAGCTGCCATTTTTGCTAAAAGAATTTTTATTTCAGCTAGGTCAGCTCCAGTTACTTGACCTGCCCCTCCATCGGATGACGAAGATGCTGAATCCGATTTGGATTTGACTGTTTCAGCATTGGATGATTCTGATGCTTTATTAGATATTGCTCCCTCTGCAGCTTTTTTAACATTAGTATCCTGATTTGGCGACGTCTGCATTGGTTCGTTAGGCGAACCACTTTTTTTCTCCTTCTTAGATAGCTTAACTATATCGCTCTTAATTCCACCTGATTCGTCATCTCCAGATTTCTTAACCAATCCCTTAACAGAACTTAATAATCCACCTGATTCACCTCCTCCGGATTTCTTATTTAAACCTTTGATGGATTTCATGATCCCTTCAGGAGCACCTTTAGATTTAAGAATATCAGACATTCCGCTTAATCCTAATTCGGAAGCCTTTCCTTTCAGGGCATCCTTGTTTTCTTTTAGTAGGTCACCACCCTTAGATATCAGATCGGAAAACTTTGATTTTTTTCCCTCACCCTCGGTTTCGTTTTTATCTTTCTTTCCAAAAATTTTAGAAAATAATCCATCCTTTTTTTCTTTCAATTTGGATTTATCTTCCTTATTTTTTTCTTTATTCGAAGCCTTAATTTGAGCTTCCAGTGGATTTACTAATGCTTCAGCTTTAGCATCTACTGGTTTGGTTAATTTCTTTAGGTCCTCCTGTGTAAATTCAGATGTTGATTTTCCCTGGAGACCTTCCAGATATGAATTAATATCTTCCTCTAACCAGCCTGGTTCACCGTCATAATATAGGGGATCTGATGAAAGAAGTTCCTTCCTTTTATTCGATATTTCCTTCTCGCTCGGAGCATCAGTTCCAAGTTTTTTTAAAATATCTTGTCTTGCTTTTAATATGTTATTGGGTATAACAGCAGATCCTTGCTGTAGTTTAACTATTTCCGGTCCTTTTTCACCGACAAGGTATTGTCCTGTTTTGTTGACTGGTCCTCCCTTCTCGAATGCACCTAAAAGTCCCTTACCGCCTTTTAGCAAACCACCAAGTGATCCTGATATTGTATCTTTAAGGGATCCAATATCTCCCAATGATCCAGAAAGCCCTTTAATATCTAATCCTTTAGCACCACTAACAATTCCCTTAAGATCGAGACCTTTTATTCCTTGTGTTAATCCCTTAAAGTCCAATGATTTTAAATCCTTAGATAATCCTTTGAAGTCGAGTGCTTTAAGATCACCAGAAAGACCCTTAAAGTCAAGACCACCAATACTTTTGGTAAGCTGTGAAAATTCACCCTTCAAACTTTTTAGATCTAATCCCTTTATGCTATCAGCTACTTTACCTAGATCTTTAGTGCTTTCCGCACTTTTTTCCTGAGCTGCAGCCAACTCGGATGTACTGGCAGCATTCTTTTTGATGTCACCAGAAAGTTTATCCACATTTTTAGTGAGATCAAATATGCTCGATATTAGTTTCTGGTCTGCCATAATTTATTAATGTATATATTCAATTCCTTATTTAGTAAAGCTAAATAATTGAGTAAGACCTCCGGCTGCTTGATTCTCAGCATTTTCTAACTCTATAACGGAATTAAGCTTGTCGATCCATATCTGATATTCATAATACGGTATAGATTCTATCCATTCAGGATCCAATCCATGTTCCTTCCATAATCTAAATTTAATATCAAAGAAGTTCTCCAAAGATATCTGAAATAACGAAAAGAGATCTGAGCCCGCTGGGAAAGTTGATATCAGCGGTGACCTCCTCATCACCGCATACTGGGCATTTTTGTTTAACCTCCAAATTAGTGCCTATTCTAATTTTATCGGAAAGTTCATAATATAAACTATATTCTTCTTTTGTCCAGTAATCAGACTCCCTCATCTTTATCTTGATAGAATCAATTGTTAGTTCCCTCCATTCCTTAAATATGAATGGTGCAATTTTTAAAAATCCCTCGTCTATATCCGATCCATTTATTCCTGATTTTATCACGAATTCACTGATCTTATTTGAAACCCCTATACTAGGAACGGTCATTTCTATTACCTTATTTATTTTCTTTACATCAAAAATAAAGCTTCTGGTTTCAGTATTATAATAAGACATCACCTTAGGATCCATATCATACGAACCAAGTACACCCGTTCTTAATTCTATACCATCATTAAATGGACACTCCGGTGTTTCCTTACATTTTTTATTGGTCTTCAGTATTATTGAATTTTCACCCTTTACAAATGTTAAATCTCTTATCGCCAATATTAGGAAAAATCTATCTTCTTGCTTGATGTCGAGATAGCTAACAACTCCTTCCCCAGGAAAATCCATTCTAAGGCATCTTTCGAGCACGTAGCTTAACTTTTCCTCTATGTCCAATCTATCATCTTCATCGATGGTAGAAAAGTGTCTTATCTCTCTTACTTCAGCAGCACGTATAGCTATTCTGGTTCCCTCCGGATAGAATAAGCCTCCTGATGGTAATATAGTAACTGGAACATTCTTCCATCCGCTATCAAATGCTGGACTAGCCGATTGTGCCTTACCCATGGAAGTAATTGGTTCTTCAATATTATTGGTTTTAGGTGGCTCACTTTTTTTAGGTGATTCCTCAACAATCGGTTGTTGTAATGTTCTATTTATAGATTCACTTGATTCGGTAATCTCATTTTGATCCACTACGGGATCGTCATAAACAAATCCGCTAGCTAATTCTTTTTCTCTCAGTATTTGTTCTGGTGATATGTTATCCATATTAATTAATTTATCTTTACTCATTATATAACCAAACACAGAAAAAGAGGCCAAAATTTGACCTCTTTTTTTAAAATATTATTAAAAAAAATATTATAAGAATAAATCTTCCCAGTAATCACATATCCAGCTAGCATTAATTGTGTATATTGCTGGAGTTTCATAATCAAGCTCCATCGGATTTATTGCTTCACTTAAAAAGCAAGATGGTATTCTAATTCTTCTGAATACGTCACCTCTCTTATTGAATATTGATATACTCATGGATCCAACATAATCCGATTTAAGACCCATCGCTCCAGTTAATGGATTATAGATTAAATCTGACCATTGTCTAAGTATTTTATAGACAGTCATTGAATTGGCATCATTCAGATTGACCTCAAATTCCATCGATAGGGTCATATCTGTTGTTGATGGTTCACCACCAGCATATCTTCTAGTAGCAAATTTATAATTTTGCTGTATTGGGTCATTAGCAGTTATATCAACAGCCAATCCTGTGATAGATTTAACTTGCTGCGCTAATATACCTTCACCGTTGAATGTCGTTGACGCATCGACTATACCAGCAGGTGGGTTAATGATAACCTCAAACTGGTTAAGATAAACAGGTTCGAAATTGTTTATCGCTGCTCTAGAGTTCGTAAAATGTGGTAATCCTGCCATTTATATTTTTTAATTTTTATAGGAATAAATCTTCCCAGTAATCAACCGCCCATTGAAGATCATCTATTTTATAAAGATCGGTTGATGTATAGTTAAGATTCATTGGACTTATTGGCTTAGTTATAAAAGCATCCTTACATGTAATTCTTCTATAAACGTCACCTTGCTTATTGAAAATTGATACTACTATCGTTCCAACATAATCATTTTTAAGTCCCATAGCTCCAGTTAACGGATTGTAAATAAGATCTGACCATTGTCTTAAAGTCTTAAATACATACATCGAATTATCATCGTTAAGATTGACATTGAAGCTTAAACTTAAATCAAGGTACGTTTGGTCTGGTTTAGCACCAGCATAGTTTCTTTTAGCAAACTTATATTTCTGAGTAGCTAATCCAGGGTGTTTATCTAATGATAGCCCGCTAACTTTAGTTACGTGCTGCAATAGAATTTCACCACCAGCTACTGCAGCTGGTGGAATTATAGTAACTTCAAATTGATTCAGGTAAACAGGTTCAAATCTATTTGTTCCTGAAAGTGAATTTTGAAAATGTGGTAATCCTGCCATAGTTATTAATATTTATCTTTGGTTGGGATATTATGCAAATTGTATAAATCCTCCTGATGCGATTCCGCCAGTTCTGGTAACAGTGATTCTATTAATGAATTTCTGTATACCTCTAGCTGGTTCGATTATGATGTCAATTATACCCATATTCATATCAATGATTGCAGGTGTATTATTAGAAGCATCCATAACAGTCTGATAAGCATAAATACCCCCACCTGCTCTAACACCATCCAGATAGTTATCTACTAATGTTTTTATTTCAAGTCTGATAGAATCGTCATTGAAGTCAAATAGATAATTTGCTAATATTTCTTGTACATCATTTTCTACACTGATTAGTAAATCTCTAACGTGAACAAGGTTAAATGCGGAATTAACTTGCTGATATGCAGTTTGGTTACCAAAAATAACCACTCCGATACCTCTTCTTTTTATAATTGGGTTGATTCCGAATGGTTCAAGATTTCCTCTATCTTCATCAGTAAAATCATACTCAACTCCAACTATATTACCTCCACTAATAACCCCTCTTTTCTGTCCTGCTATAATTGCATAAGGTTCCCCGTTTGCAAATTTTCTTAGGAAGTTATTAGAAACATAAGCAGAAGGTGGAACTTCCACGTTTCTATTATTTTCTCTTACTGTAATGTAAGGTGAATAAAAAGCAGCATATTTAGCTCCTTCATCCTCACTAGGTAAACTAAATGTGTAAGATGGGTTTAGTGATAAATTACCACCGTCTACAATATAAGCAGTATTTAATCTTGGATATGGATTAGAAGCTGTAGGCGCATCAGTAAATCTAGGATCCGTACTTGCTCTAAATTGAGCCATTGAAGGAGCGTTGATTAATGCTAATGCCTGTTGTCTAAGCTTAGCCAATCTACTTAATTGGTATTTAGAGTTAGGTAATATTTGACCAGAGAAAGTATCCACGATGTATCTGAATGATATAACGTCCTTAGCAGCCAGTGTTTTAGCTATATTGGTGTCATACATAACATCCAATATTTCAGAAATCCTAGCATCACTTCCGTTTGGTCTATGTGATTCATTCATAGTGAATCCACTTAAATAACTGAAATCAAAAGATCTTGTAAACTGAGCAATAGATTTGAATTTTTGAACTCTTACTCCTGTTCCTGATGTATAATAAAGAACCGGTCTAGCAGAAGTAACTCTATATGTTCCTAGAGTTGTTGTCATAGCAACAGAAGTTATCTTTGCTAATCTACTTTGTCTGTTCCCTGTAGCAGGTTCACATATATCAAGATCAGTAGAAACTACCAAATCTCCTACCGAGAATGGAACATTACTATTACTATCCAATGTAACCAAGAATGTGGTAACGTCTATTTTGGTACAATCTACAAATTGGTTAATCGAACCTTCCTGCGAAATTATGTCAAAATTTTGTGGTCCTACAGGAAGACCTATATTATTTGAAGCATAAGTGCTAGCAAATGCTGGTATGTTTGTAATCGTTTCGTTAGCTCTTGATACGTTACTAAATGCTCTGGTATAAACCATATTAAACTGATCCTTATCAACTGTTGATTCAAAGCCTAGGTATCTAAGGGAAGTTCCATCCGCGCTGGTCCAAGCAAGATCTCCATCAGTGATTTCAGCATATTTATTATCTTGGAAAAGTGGGGAAGCGTTATATCCGACAAGTACATTTGATGTTCCTGCAGGTGCTCCTGGTCCTGTAACTCCACTAGGTGTAGCTACGTTGATGATATCAAGATAATCAGAATTACCAAATTGGTAAGCATTAGTATAGAATGAAGGATTACTTCCAGAAGCTCCCGTATTATATGAGGTTAAATTAAATGTTGGAGTAACTGTTATACCTTGTCCTCTATAGAATGATGTATCTAATGGATGCGTCCAGAAAATTCTAAGAGTTCCTGAAATGTCTCTGGTACCAGTAACTTTAAGTTTAACCAAATCAGCCTCAGCAAATTGATTAAGTAATGCGCCGGTTAAACCTCCAGTATATCCAGAAACTACACCCAGTATGAATTTTTCGTCATTCGATGATGTTACCGTTAAGAAAGTCTTAAGTGAATTAACATTGGCTGCATTTTGTAAATATCCCGCTGTTGTTCCATATGCTCCGCTAGTTTGTAGATAGTGTAATCCACCATCATATGCATTAGGATCGTAAGGTAAAAATGATTGCTGAACGATACCAGCTGTTGCCCCTGAATTTCCAGTTAATGTATATAAAGTACCTACTTTAGCTCCCGTAGTATAAACTGTTGCTCCGGTAGCGCTGTTGAATCCGGTAGCTCCGGTTACACCTATTACATTTTGTGTATAAAGATAATCAGCAACAAGAACTTGATCATAGCTTAAGAAATTGATTCTAGGAGTAGCTAAGTCACTATCACCAGTTAATTCATCAATAAGGTGATTACCTACTAGATCTATCTTAGATCCATTAGCACATATATCATCAAAAGCTTGTTCATCTATTGCACAAAATAGTCCAGTAGAAGGAGTGCCATTGTTTATTAATACTTGAATGTATTGAGTAACACCATTAAGGTCAACAAAATCAGGGATAATACATCCAGTAACTGAGGTAACTATAGATACATCAGGTTCAGATAGGAAACTATCAATTCTACTTTTTATGAATCCATTATCGGTAAAATATGTGCTCCATCTAGGATCCAGTGATAATGCTTGGTAATTTGTCCAATCACCGAATACTGCAATAACATCAATGAAATAGTCAGCCATATAGTCATATGGGTGCATAAAGCTAGGTACGTTATCCGCACCATACCAATCAATTGCGAAAATATCATATCCTCTAAGAGGTCTAGATGAATCAGTAGATTTTCTGGTAATTATACTCATCGGAGACTTACCAAGATTAGTTAAATTAAATAACTTACCTTGATCGGCAACACTTAATGTAGCAAGAAAGTAATTAGGATCAGCGAACCAAAATCTCTCCTTGTTATAGTAGGATGAATATAATCTACTAGTTACCTCACCGTTATACTCTTCAGTATCAAGTGAATATGATTGATATGTAACTTTATCGGGATTTGCAGTCTCCTCATCATCATTTAATCTTAAAAGATTTAACGCGAAAACAGGACCTGTATTTAAACATGTTAATATAGATCTTTGGAAAAAAGATCCCTTGTTTTCTAATGATCTATCAACATCTCCAAATATCGATATCATTGTAGTAACATCCGGTATATAAACCGGAGTATTAAAAGGACCCTTGTTAGAAAACCCAACAACCAGTCTTATCGTTTGTGATGTTAATATAACATTCTGAGATGCGTCAAACTCAAGTGTGTAGACTCCAGATGCTCTGAATTGAGAATAGTCTATTTTTACCTTATTTGCCATTATTTATTAAAGATATTTTTGCTTCTAGACTATATATCAAAATCAAAATGGGAATTATGTGTTATGCTATTACATCATGTTATTAAAATCACCAAACATTCTTCCATCCTTAGTACTTGGTCCTCTTCCTTCATCTTCGCTTATCTGTCCTCCTTCAAGTTTACTTATTATAAGATCCTTATATGAATTATCCTCAAGCTCATCAAACACCTCGCCAACTAATTGATTAAAATCATATCCCTCGAATAAGCCGGGTAAATTGACTAGCGTCATTGCAACATCATCATGGCCACTCTGACTGGAGTATGTTCCCCTATTATTTAAGCCAAAAGTAAAAAGCTCGGGTACGGTCCATTTTTTATCATTAACTAGTATTCTGTCACTTTTTATTAGCCCCCTGAGCATCTCACAATATTTCATTTTATTTTTCTCATTATACTTTATACCAACCTTCATTATTCTAGCTGCCTCCGTATGTTTAGTAAATAAAAACATCTCATCAAAAAAGTCATCCCTGGCCATTAATTTATCATATAACAATTCACCTTTATAATTCATCTCTAAAGCTATCTTAACCCTATCAACAGTAAATATTTCGCTACATAATAACTGTAGAAGTTTTGTCACTTCTTCGAGTTTTATTTCATTATCTCTGAATACACCAACCTGGACCAGGCCAAAAAAATCGGCTTCGTCCTCAAATTCCTCTATTTTCTCTATTATGAACTTAGGTAAAGGTGTTACCTTAAATATATTTATAACCGTAAAGTCTCCATTACCACCACCACTCAAATCTATGGAGATAACAAATTTTTTCCCGGGCTGATCGCACTTATCTATATCAAACTTTGGATGCCATAATAGATTCTCATAATTTACATCACCGTAATGCAGTGAGCTTAATTCCCTCCATTCATACTCAACCTCATTTCTTCTAATCTTTTTTAATTCATCCGAACCTAAAAGTAAGCTAGATGAGCTTAAAAATTGATTACCATATTCCTGATTAAATAATTCCTCACTTCCTAAGTTACCAATTTCCCTCTTTTTCCATTCATCGTCTCTACCCGGAACTTGCCACCAGTCAACCCTAATCGGATTAAAACTATTTTCCCCCGTTATTGCACCTTGATAAATGTCATAAAACTTATTCATTCCATTTGGGGTTGATGTTATTATTATTCGGGAAACTTTGGATGATGATACTGTGGGGTAAGTTGATCTGAAGAAAGCCTCCATGAAATTTGGATTAATATGAGCGAACTCATCCATATATAGAAAATGTATGGTAAAACCAATACCTGATGTTTTTGTTGTAGTTTTAGCTAATACCCTGCATCCATTATCAAATCTCATTGTCATAACGTTATTGACAACCATACCAGGTTTCATATAAAAAGGAAGTCCCTTTATAATGGATTTTATCTTATCCATTAACTCCTCCGCGGTATCACCTACGTTAGCAAGAATCATCGCATTTTTATCATGGTTAAAAAGAAGATACCAAACTAATATGATGGATGAGGTTATTGATTTACCAACCTGTCTAGGGGCTAAGAATATATTAAATCTATGATTCTGATATTCCTTAAGAACTGATGTCTGATAATCCCTAAGACGTATGTAATCTAAACCGGTATCAGTCATTACTTTACAATATTTAGCAAAATAACTAACATCCTCCGCACACTTCTTCATTTCCAGTATTTCTTCACTGGTATATTCCCAAAGTATATTAGATCTTTTTAGCTCCGGATCTTGGTCATGAAAAGGATTGTCAACTTCCTTGTAATCAAGTCCGTCCTCATCAACTCTTCTTAATAACTCATCAACCCTAGCGGTTGTCCAATAGGAGGTTTCTTGCTGTTCAGCTGCAGGTAAATTACTCATAGTTTCGCTTTATTCTAATATATCGTCTTCGATAGAATAATCCTCCATACCGGAATCTAGATCCTCCTGTATGCTTCTAGGATTATTAGCGTCTATTATTTTCTTCTGTCTAGCGTTAACTACCGCGTTAGGATCAACCATCTCCGGAGTTATATCAACAACTTCTGAGCTATTTATAATATCGCGTAGTCCCTCCATTATACCTCTGGTACCTCTGGATCTAATACCATCCGAGCTATTAGGGATCGGTGCATATGAACCATCGGAAGTGTATTCCTGATCCATTACGACACCATTGGAATGCCTCTTTTCATCAGATTCTATTCTAGTTTTCTTGTAGTTCTGTTCCATTTTTTCAAGATATCCCTGATAGTCCTTGGGCATCTGCATAATCTGGGATTGTAATTGAGCAAGAACTTCGAATAGTCTAGGGTGCATATTACCGAGATCTATTTCCTCTAATAATTTAGTAATCGCATGTTGAGATGATTTCAACTGAAACATCATTGCTGATATATTCATCGTGTCCATCTTCTTTTTAAATTCAACATGTGTTGCATCGGTTTTCGCTGCAGAATCTAAATAAAAATTGGATATTGAATCTAAAAGAGCCTTCGCCTCAGATAATGCAGTGGATTTTTCTGTTGCAAAATCCATAACTTCAGTACTTTTTAATCTTGGTAGATCTTCGGTATCAGCTGCTATATTATCCAATGCTTCCTCCATTATAATGGAGTCTAAACTTTCTTTAATCTTTTCTTCCAGAACTTTTTCCGGTTTTGGTTTTCTTCTTGGCATAATTTATCTATTTCTAGCAAACTTAGGTGCTTTTAATAATGGTTTTGCGTTATCTATTATGTGTGCTAATTGTGCATCTCTAACTACATTCTGATTTAGAACTGTAGACTGTGTATCTATATCTATCATATTTTTAAATAATCTAATATTAGTTAAGAATATTGGACCAGTGAATATTTTATATGTATTATCATCAGTACCATAGAATGGACTAGCTGTATCGTTATTTATTACAGATGGAGCATTGAACAATATAGGGTCAGTAAACATTCTTACGACCTCATGAACCTTGTTAAGTTTACTGGTCTGCTCATTAGGATTTACAGGATCATATGACATTTCCCATACATTTGCAGAAATCTGTTTATAAACATTGGAAAAGTTTACAACGATTGAATACCAATCACCATAAACTGGTGTAAATTGTAGAGGCGAGTTTATTATTGTATCATTCAATCTTATAACTAAACTACCAGTCTCTAAAAACTGGTTACCTGTATCATCCATTACTCCGGAATGTACTATATCCACCCTGAATCCTTTTATCGAATCATCAACATCCTGATATAAACCGCTAATCAAATTTCGGCTTTGTGCTTTTTGCATTCTCCATATTATGGTTCCTTCGGAAAAAACTGTGTTATTATTAACAACAGTGAACCTATATTCATCCAAAACTGAGACTACCTGATATCCTCCTGAATGATGTTTGTCACCTTTGATAGCTACATATCCATTAGGATTTGATGCGTATGATTGCCAGCTTTCAAGTCTATGCCTTTTAGGGAATGAATTAAAGTATAGTAAATCATCGGTAGAATTCTCTAGAGTCAAGTTTATTACAGGATATGGTCTTCTTAATAATTGCTGATTGTCATAGTAATTTCTTATATTAAACCATGTAGTAAATGCTAATTCCGTGGACGAATCAGATTTTGGTAAGAATTTATATCTAATTGCATTTCTATATCTGTCCGGATCATATCCGAATTCGGAATCATCATTAAATGATGCAGATAAATCATAATAATTATTAGCAACTATGGTCCAGTTATTATTTAGATCATATTCAATTGTTTGAAGCTCCTTATAAATATATGATCTTATAGGATCCTGAGACAATTGGGTTATCGTGGTTGCATATTGCTGTGGCTTGGTAGCTTTCGTTTCTTCGTCTCTAGTTTCAACTCCAAATAGATCACTTGTAGTTAAAGATATTCCCTCTAATTCCTCCTTATATGCAGGGTCCTGAAAATACGTATTACTCTTAGGAGTATATTTCTTAAGCTCAACTTTAAAGTAAACAGGGGAATTCATAAAATCCCTGAAAAGGTAAGTTGAATTTATTTCATATATTCTATTTGCAATAGGAAAATAAAGTATATCTCTCTTCCTTGGTTGTGATCCCTTACCAAATATACTTTCGAAATACCTTTTATCAATCTGTATTTCAAAAGGTTCCTCAAACTGGAGCCCAAAAGGATCAAAGTTCATTTTATTGTCAGGAAACTGATTTTGTGGAACTACTATCTTAACACATTTCTCATCCACTACATTAAATAGAGTGTATTCCCTAAGTATAACATCCTTTCCTCTAGCTTGTGGCTGTATTGAATAATAATTTGCTTCTAGACCAAAAACATTATTAACCATTAAACTAAGATCCTGGTATAGATTTAAAGCACGATTAACAGCATATGGATTAAAAGTAAAATTACAGTTTGAAAATACAACAGGTCTGGATGAAACCTCATTAGTGCAAACCGGCGCTGGCTTGTATATAACAACCTCCGGTGTTGGACCATAGTCTAGATCCAATTCAAAAGAAACTATAACTATAGTAGGATCTATAGGTTCTTCGGTATTATAGATTATAGTACCATCATCATTAATAAGAACTGAGGTAAATCTAAATTCAGGATAAAATTTATTATTAGGATTTAATGCTATATCAAAGAGAGTTGAAAATTCATTAGTTAGCCCATTTAAAGCAGTACCTACGTTTGTCCATAATGACCAACTTTTACCATCTATACTATATCTAAAATCTATTGCGATATCATTCGCATCTAATATGGATCCCGAGTTATTACTATTCGATGCATCTATTATCCATCCGTTAAATTTAGTAACGTTCTCGAAAGGTTTATCCCATGATAGAACCCTATAATTACCTATATAGGTGAAGTTTAATGCACTATCTAGCTGTTCTATTCTTAAATCATAATAGGATGAGTCTTCGCACGGTTTATAAAAAGTTTCTCCGTTTATTGATACCTGATGATATCCGCCACAACCTATCTGCTGAGATCTAGCCATTGCACCCTCCGGAGTAGAGAATATATTATCAGTCGATGAGCTCTTTACTTTGTCTGTATTTTGTAATCCATCATGATAATTAAATCTTTGATCAGATAGATTATATTGCTCACCACTGGTATTATATACAGGAGTGGTTGGCTTTGGAAACTTATCTTCTGGTACGAAACTCATTTTTTTAATTATTTATGTATATATCCAAAAAGAAAATGCTGGACTTATGATCCAGCATTTTCTTAATTTATATTCTTAGTATTTCTCGTATGATTTTTCTTCGGTAAAAATAGAACCATATTTTAAATTTATATACTTTTTAATTTCCGCTCTTTTGTCGTTAGTTATATAAACAGATCTTGCTAATTCTATAAATTCATCATCGAATTTTTTTGAATTTTCTAGCAATCTTATTTCGTCCTCTATCTCCCATAATTTTTTATTTATATTCAACAGTGAGTAAAAATCTTCTTGTTCTACTAAAAGGTGCTCAAATACTATCGGGTAAAGATAATCAAACTCATTAATAATATTATTCAATTTTGACTTGTCAAGTATATTATCCTTCTTTATATTTAATATTGATAGCTTATCTACTATCTCACCAACTGAAACCTCTATTTTCATAATTACCTATTATCAATGTATATCAATACCTCATTATAATATTCAATAAAATGCTCATTCCATAAATCCCATTTAATATCTATACCATCGATGGAAAATACTTCATATTTATCAAAATTTTTAAGATAAAGATCTCTAAATTTTCTAAATTTATCCTTTATACCTGGTTCATAATTCTCGTTCAGATGCCATTCACCAGATATCTTCTTGACATTATTCTTTATATAATCAAAATTTTCAGAATTGAATATTTCATACTCACCTCCCTCACAATCGGTTTTTAAAAAATCTATTCTTTCTAAATTGTTATCGTTTATAAATTTTTTAAATGTTATACTATTCATAGACGATTGTGTGCTCACATCAGAATTAAAAAGCAACTTATCATTATCCGCTGTACCATCACTATTTGATATTCCAGCATTAATATTTGTTACTTGCTTGCCCTCCGTATTTTTAACCAATATTTCAAAAAACTCATTATATGGTTCAAAACAATATACATGCTTAGGATTTTTATTTAATATCGAATAGGTAAAAGGTCCTAGACTTGCACCAATATCAAGAACTATATCACCCGAGTCAACGCTAAAAAATTTCTGATAGATATTCTCAGTAATTAATTCGTTTATCATCGTATTTTTATATGTTCTAGTTTGGTTACCCCAATTAAAGGAATCGAACAAACCAGAATTGTCAGTGTCCTTGTCCTGCTCTGGTGAATCATATTTTTTAATTATAATACAGTTGGAAGCAAATTTAATATATTCGATATTTAATTCATTCTGATGTCCATTATATTTAAAATTTACCTGGTGGTTAAATTTAGTAAAATAATCAACTATATTTAGATATCCCATTTCATAACCATATAAAAATGATGCAGGATCCCAATATGATGTTTCAATATCCTCTATAATATAGTAACCCCCAGCCGAAAGGAGATTTACAAACAAATGGTGAAATGTTTTTATCTGATGATCTGGTTTATGCGAGCCATCATCTATGATGATCTTACATCTATCTATTCTATCAATTACGAAATTAAGGTCGTCTATATTATTCTGATCACCTTTAAATATTTTTCCTCTGTCATGAGTCCATTCATGACCTATATCCATACCATAAATTTTGGCATTCTTTAGGTATTCTCTCCATAGATTTACAGATTTACCTCTATCTATTCCTATTTCAAATAATGAAAATTCATCATTGATCATCGGATCTAATATGGCCGGATATATTTTATGATATTCGTGGCTCGATGTCTTGTCGCATTCGTATTTGTCACTAATATATTTAAACCTATTGAAATCTTCGGAATTAGCAAACATTAATACTCCCTCTCTATTCGTTACGTTTAATTTTTTTAAAACACTAAATTTATCGGTAAATATTTTAAATTCTGAAGATTTATAAAAATCGTACAGATTTTTTTCAAGCTGAACATTCACGTTATTTTTAGTATAGTAATCATCCTTTGACATAAACTTACCGTAGAAGGAATCTAATACGTCTATTTTACCAGAGAAAAATCCACTACAATACGAATTAAAATCGTAGGTATTGTCATCATAGAAATAAAATACACAATCGAAATCATCAAGCTTTTTGTTATTTCTTAATATTGTTTGATTATCTATAATATAGTCATAATTTATTACGTGAATTTTTTTCTTTCCTAGTTGATTTGCCAATTTAATACCATTCTGAATTAATGTATATGCTGCATAACCATGCTCGTATTCCATCGGGGAATATACTTTTCTACCATTTTCATCAAAATGCCAATAATTATAGCTGACGTCATATTTCTCAAACTCATCTTTCAATAACAAGGGATTGTTTTTGGTATATAAAACCCAATCACATAATTCCTGTATATCTGAATCTACAGGGTAATTTGAAGATAATATTATTTCGCCTCTTATTTTTTCGATACACTCCCTCAATAAATTCTTTCTCCATTGATTATCCGCATGCGACAATACAATAGTTATGCTATCATCAGATTCAACAGATTCAACAGATTCAACTTCAACGACATTATCGCCCATTATAATTTTTTTAATTTCCTTTATTACCTGGCTAGATTTTATACTTTTTGTACATTCAAACATTCTATCAGTATTTTTATGATCAGGACACCAATTCCAATCACCTGCATCAAGTCTTTCCCTGTTAAAACATCCATGACAAACATCCTCGTTTATTATTCTATATGTTCCAATAGATGGTTCACAATATTTTTCGGTGAATCCTGATATGAGAATAACCGGTATGTCGACGGACCAAGCTAGCCAAGAAAGTCCACTGGATAAACCGATAAAGAATTCACAGGTAGATAAATCATCAATTAACGTTGATAATCCATCACCTTCAAATTTGGATATTCCTGACGGATGATAATTACCCATATATCCGTCATTCTCTTTCGAATATAACATGACCTCATATCCCATCGATAAAAGATAATCAACAACTTCCTGCCATCCATATTTATTATTCCAGTATTTTGATTGAGCTGTTGAATGTATACCTATCCCAACTTTTTTCTTTTTGCTAGTCTTTGGTAAATTAAGTAACGGTCTAATTTCTTTATATTCTAAACCTAATATATCAGTTGCTGTTTTCTGCAAAGGTTGTTTTCTGAAATCGTTGGGTACCCTATCATAATCAACATTACCCTTATCGTCATAATACCAACCAATATTATATTGTGCATATATGTTATTAACAATATCACCAGGATTTACAAATTCTATGCTTTTATATTGATTCGCAAATAGATAATTAAGAAAAGTTGAAACTATAACATCGCAGTTATGGATTTTTCTAAATTCCTCTACATAGGGAATCCAAGCCAATGTATCTCCCAATGATCTCGAATCGAATGAGATATAGACCCTTTTTCCTTCCAGATTAAGAACATCAGAATAAATAAGATTGTCATTTTCATAAACATTAGTTTCCCATTTAATATAATAT
>Ga0209599_10000038_pt1 | contig 95146 bp, 84 predicted proteins | sample Shrwel_input2_FT_FD_187534 | JGI IMG/M metagenome (GOLD analysis project Ga0209599, IMG submission 187534) | Subsurface microbial communities from deep shales in Ohio, USA - Utica-3 well 1 S input2 FT (SPAdes) (version 2) ...
CGGTTTTGGTCAGACTGGGGGAGGGGGCTGGCAAGTACAAGGCCTTGATCTTATCGCGGCGGCGGTTGATGAACACGTAGAGGGCGGTGCCGAACGGGTTCAGTCCCAGTTCCTGCTCGACCAGCCTTGCCAACCCGTCGATGGATTTACGAACGTCGATCAATGCGCGGTACAGACAGACCGCGTCGATCTTGCTGCCGGGATGCAACACCTACACCCAGTCTGCGCGTGCTTCTCTCAATATCGTTGATGGGTACCAGCAGACCACGCTGGTTCATGCTCAAACGCCCTCTGCAATCAAACGGCGCAATCCATCGCGCAGCTTGCCAAAGCTCGGTGAAACATTGCTTTCAGGTTCCAGCAAGGGGCCAATCTTCTCCGCCCACTCACATTTGATCTGCCCCGGTAACGGCCAGCCTGCTTTTTTGATGGCCGCAGAACCGCCGGGGTAGATGGCATCGGCCAGGAGTTCCCATGTATCGCACACGCTGTCCTGTACATAGCGGTCCAACACATCGGCCCTGACGCGTGGATAAGCTGCCCGCAACGCCTGTTGGTCGCCCAAGTACCAGGCCTCCACCTCCTCGATGGCGAGCCGGAACATCGTGTTTGGCGCCGGATTGCACGCTGCCACCAGCGCCTTGAGTTCGGCCAGGAACTCGGCACAGTTGCGTCGATCCGAGTCCACCACCACGACCACGGCATCAATGCCTGGCGTCTTTCCGTAACCGCGCAAAGCCGATGGCAACCGATCAAGCAATATCCTCTTGTTTGCGTCAGTACCTGGTTTCAAATTCTTCGGGATGCGACCGATTCCTTTGTATGAATGCACCCGCCAAGTATGTGGATTGCCTTGATCACCAAGCAATTTGGGCAGTAAAGCTCCCAGCAGCTTCTCACCGGAAGCATCTTCCACCAGTATCTCGATATGCATGCTCAAACCTCATCGAGATAGTCGCTGTACCACAACCCACCCAATGGCAAACCTTCTGCCACCAGATTCCTGACCACTTCCAGCTCGGAAACCCGGCGTATCGTCGAATAGCCGTCTGCTCCCTTCTCCAGAATCCAGACCTCCTCTGGCGACAAGGCATCCACAAAATACGGCTGGTGCGTGGTGACAAAAATCTGCGGCGCATGTTTCTTGCCGCTGGCATGGGTACGGAACTCCTGCGCCAAAGACTCCAGCAGTTTGTGGTACAGCCCATTCTCCGGCTCTTCAATGCAGATGAAAGGTGGCGGATCAGGATCCTCCAGAAGCAGCAGATAGGCAAACACCTTCAATGTGCCGTCGGACATTTGTTGCGCAAAGAACGGGTCACCAAATGCACCATCGTTAAAGCGCAGCAGTACGCGCTTGTCTGCCGTCACTTCGGTATCAATTTTGGCGATGCCAGGAATCTTGCTGGCGATGCGATCAAGAATGGCCTTGAAGCGATCCTTGTGCTCACGCTCCATGAACTGTACGACGTTGCCAATGTTGTCGCCATGCACATTCAAGTGCCGCTGTGGCCCCGCACTGGGCAGACTGCGTGCTGCATCTGGATAAAAATACGACAGATACCAGCCCTTGAGGAAATCCCGGAACTGGCCAATACGAGGGTGCTCCTTCAATGTACCCAAAGTCGAGATACCCAGTTCGCGGGGATCGGTCAGTTCCACTGAGCTACTGGCATTGCTTTCCTCCTGTTCATCGTCAACCGCTTCCTCGCCGGCCCAGACCGTGCCTTTACCATGATCCAGACGCAGGAATGGAAACGGGCGACCATGCTTCTGGCCTTTACGGCGTTGCTTCAAGGTTTCCGACAAAACGAACGGGCGGCCATTGTCGTCCAGATCAATGGCCAGTTCGTAAGTAATAGGCCGTTCATTCTGTGCTTCGCGGTAGTAAATCTCGAAGCGGATCGACTCCTCGACCCCCTTGGACCGCAGCCGCTCAAATCCTCCGCGCTGCTTCATGTCACAAGCGGTTTCCACATCAGTGGCTAGGCAATCAGCGACGAATCCAAAGGCATCAAACAACGAACTCTTGCCCACGCCGTTCTTGCCAATCACCACGGTGAAAGGCGTCAGCGGGCTACCATCTTGCTGGGCAGAGAGCTTCCCCAGCGTCACATCGCGCAATGCGCGGAAGTTTTGAACACGAAATCCTTCAATAACAGCCATTTAGTTCTCCTCACTGCGTGTCAGCGCCATGTCGTACAGGGTCAGCAGTTTTTCATCCTTTTGCAGCGTGGCTTCCGGCAGCTTGTCGGCGACGTGCAGGATGGTGGCGTAGTCCTTCTTCGCCCACGCAAGGATGTAGCCGGCTGTGGTGGCACGCAGCTCCATCCGCAGCACGCCACCCTGCATGTTGTCGTCCATTTCGGTGATCTTTGGCCGGGGCTGGCCTAGATGTGGCACCAGCTCTAGTTCGGCGCTCCGGGTCCACTGAATGTCTTGATCGCTCATTTTGTGGGGTATCACGGGCTATCCCTTGAGCACTACAGGGTGTTTGTCCGAGTGATGACCAAGTCGCGGAACGCCTTTTGTGTGTTGCTAACAATTGCTGAACCGAGATCACTGGTAATTTTATGGCTTGCCAATCACCCCAACTTCCCCAACTGCCCCTTCAGCTTCACCAGCTTATCCCCAAACTCCACCAACTGCGCCTTGTCCCGCTCCACCAGATGTGCCGGAGCCTTATCCACATACCCTGGCTTTTCCAGCTTGGCAGTCAACTTACCCAGTTCCACTTCCAGCTTGCCGATTTCCTTGGTCAGGCGGGCGGTTTCGGCGGCTTTGTCGATTTCCACCTTGAGCATCATCCGCGCCTCGCCGGCCATGGCCACCGGGGCGTCGTCTTCGGGCAGTTGTGCCACCAGGCTGCCTTCGGACAGGCGGCAGAGCAGTTTCAGGTAGGGGAGGTAATCGGCCAGGCTGGCGTCCTGGGTTTCGATGAACAGCGGGGCTTTCACTGCCGGGCCGATACCCATTTCGCCGCGCAGGTTGCGCACGGCGTTGACCATGTCCTTGAAGGCGTCCATGCGCGTGTTGGCCTGGGCGTTGATCTTCTCTGGCGCGGCCACCGGCCAGGGGGCCAGCATCAGCGAGTCGGTGTGCTTGGCGTTGGCCAGCGGGGCGACGGTTTGCCACAGCTCTTCGGTGATGAAGGGCATGATCGGGTGGGTCAGGCGCAGGGCCACTTCCAGCACGCGCACCAGGGTGCGGCGGGTGGCGCGTTGCTGGGCGTCGTTGCCGGTTTGCAGTTGCACTTTGGCCAGCTCGACGTACCAGTCGCAGTATTCGTTCCAGATGAATTCGTAGATGTCCTGGGCGGCCAGGTCAAAGCGGTAGGTATCCAGCGCGGTGGTGACGCTGGTTTCGCATTGTTGCAGGCGGCCAATAATCCACTGGTCAACAAAACTGTATTCTAAAGGCAGGGTTTCATCCTGGCCGCAGTCTTTGCCTTCCACGTTCATCATCACAAAGCGGGTGGCGTTCCACAGCTTGTTGCAGAAGTTGCGGTAGCCTTCGGCGCGTTTGAAGTCAAAGTTGACCGAGCGGCCCAGGCTGGCGTAGCTGGCCATGGTGAAACGCAGCGCGTCGGCACCAAACGGCGGGATGCCTTCAGGGAACAGCTTTTCGGTGGCCTTGGCGATTTGCGGGGCTTTTTCCGGGCGGCGCAGGCCGGTGGTGCGCTTTTGCACCAGCTCGGGCAGGGCGATGCCGTCGATCAGGTCCACCGGGTCAATCACATTGCCCTCGGACTTGGACATCTTCTTGCCTTCGTGGTCGCGCACGATGCCGTGGATGTACACGTCGGTGAACGGTACTTTGCCGGTGAAGTGGGTGGTCATCATGATCATCCGGGCGACCCAGAAGAAAATGATTTCATAGCCGGTGACCAGCACTTGCGAGGGCACAAAGGCGCGCAGTTCCGGGGTGTCTTCTGGCCAGCCCAGGGTGGAGAACGGCACCAGCGCCGAACTGAACCAGGTGTCCAGTACGTCGTCGTCGCGGCGCAGGGTTTTGCCCGGCGCTTGTGCCTGCACGGCTTCCAGGCTGCGGCCCACGTACACCTTGCCGTCTTCGTCGTACCAGGCCGGAATCTGGTGGCCCCACCACAGTTGGCGGCTGATGCACCAGTCCTGGATGTTGTTCATCCATTGGTTGTAGGTGTTCACCCAGTTTTCCGGGATAAAGCGCACCTGGCCGGATTCCACTGCGTCGATGGCTTTTTGGGTAATGGATTTGCCGGTGGGGTCTTGCTCGCTGGCCTTGGTCATGGCAACAAACCATTGGTCGGTCAGCAGCGGTTCGATCACCGAGCCGGTGCGGTCGCCGCGCGGGGTCATCAGTTTGTGCGGTTTGACTTCCACCAGCAGGCCGGCGGCGTTCAGATCGGCCACCATGGCCTTGCGCGCTTCGGCGGTGGTCAGGCCGGCGTAGGCGGCGGGTAGGTCGATGCTGCCTTGCACGCTGCCGTCAAAGCCAAACACTTGTGCCTTGGCCAGAATCTTGGCTTCCAGGCTCATCACATTGATCAGCGCGGTGGCGTGGCGCTTGCCCACTTGGTAGTCGTTGAAGTCGTGCGCCGGGGTGATTTTGACAAAGCCGGTGCCAAAGGCGGCATCGACGTAGTCATCGGCAATCACCGGAATCTGCCGGCCAGTCAGCGGCAGTTGCAGTTGCTTGCCCAGCAGGTGCTGGTAGCGTTCGTCGTTGGGGTTGATGGCCACGGCCACGTCGCCCAGCAGGGTTTCCGGGCGGGTGGTGGCCACAATCACCGTGTCATCGCTGCCCACCACCGGGTAGCGGATATGCCACATGTGGCCGTCTTCTTCTTCCGAGATCACTTCCAGGTCAGACACGGCGGTGCCCAGTTTCGGGTCCCAGTTCACCAGGCGTTTGCCGCGATAGATCAGGCCTTGCTCAAACAGGCGGACAAACACTTCGTTCACCACTTCGGCGCGGGTGGCGTCCATGGTGAAGTATTCGCGCTCCCAGTCTACCGAGCAGCCGACGCGGCGCATCTGGCTGGTGATGGTGCCGCCGGATTTTTCTTTCCACTCCCACACCTTGCTGATGAAGGCGTCGCGGCCCAGCTGGTGGCGGTTGACGCCCTGTTCGGCCAGTTGGCGTTCCACCACAATCTGGGTGGCGATGCCGGCGTGGTCGGTGCCGGGAATCCAGCTGGTGTTGTCGCCCTTCATGCGGTGATAGCGGGTCAGGCCGTCCATGATGGTCTGGTTGAAGGCGTGGCCCATGTGCAGGGTACCGGTCACATTGGGCGGCGGCAGCTGAATGCAGAAGGACGGTTTGCTGAGGTCCATGTGCGGCTTGAAGTAGCCGGCGCTTTCCCAGCGCGCGTACCAGCGGTTTTCCAGATCACCCGGTTCAAAGCTTTTGGCAAGTTCCATGACGTTTCGCTATGCAGAATTCTGTGAAAAATGAGCGCAATTATAGCGCACCTTGGCCAGGCGGCAGGCATTGCTCGCACGCGCAGGCGTGCGCCGCGTGCCGGCAGGAGAAACCCTGCTGCCAGGGGTGAGGCCGGCTCAGTAATATGTCATAATAGGATGTTTTCGTCCCGAGCAGGGCCGGTGTCTGAATCATGTTGCTTCCTCCTTTGTCTGCCCTGGTGCGCTGGCTGGCGTTACGCAGCAATCGGGTGCCGTTGCTGGCCTTGTTGCTGACGCTACTGCTCAGCCTGTTTCTGACCATTCAGCTGGTCGATGCCCGTCGCCAGCAGGAAAGCCGCGCCCGCCAGGAAGTGCAAAATCTCGCTGCGCTGCTGGAGGCGCGCCTGCTGGCGGGCATTCGCGAGATCGACGTCACCCTGCGCAGCCTGGAGCCCAACCTGCCGCTGGCGGCCATCCAGCGCGATGCACCGCCCGCCAGCGTGGTTCATCAGCTGGGGCAGTTGCTGGAACAGGCGCTGCCGCTGGCCAGTTTTGCCGACCATCTTGGCCTGATGAATGCCCGTGGCCTGTTGGTGAGCCACACCGGCAATCATGGTGAGCTGCTGGAAAGCCTGAGCCGGGAGTATTTTGTGCGCATGCGCGATGATCCAGGCGTGCGCTTTATCGGTACCCGCTTGCTGACCACGCCCGGCACGCTGTCGTCCGGGATTGTGCTGGCGCGTCGGCTGGAGGACAAAAATGGCCGGTTTGCCGGGGTGCTGGTGGCCACGGTCAACCAGAACGCCATTCTCAAGCTGTTTGCCAGCATCAGCGTGGGCAAACATGGTGCAGTGGCCATGCGTGATGAGACCATGGCCACCATTGCCAGGGTGCCCTATTTTGAAGAAAACCGCCCGGTGGTGGCGTCGCGCCATCCGCTGGTCAAGGCCATCATGCGCGGCGAAACCGGCGGCAGCTATTCGGCGTATTCGATTGTGGACGATGAATCACGCATGCATGCCTGGCGGCTGCTGCCGGGCACCCGTTATGTGGTGCTGGTGGGCATGGCCGAGCGTGATTATCTGCAAGCCTGGTATCGCGTGCTGTATGCCTACTACGCGGCAATGAGCGCGCTGGTGCTGCTGGGCGGCAGCGTGGCCTGGCATTACCGCAGCGAACGCCGTGACGGCAAGGCGCTGCAGGCGCGCAAGAATGTGCTGGAAGAAAGCGAGGCGCGTTTTCGCAATATGGTGGAAAGCCTGCCGTTTCCACTGACCATCACCGCCCTGCACGACCGCACCCTGCTGTACGCCAACGCCCGCGCCTGCCGCCTGTTTGGCATGGACCCCGATCTGCGCAATGGGACACGGCTGGACCCCACCCAGTTTTATGTTGATCCGGGCGATCGGGTGCGGTTTTTTCAGCAGCTGGCCTACCACGAACAGCTGGACAGCGCCGAGCTGCAGTTTCAGCGCCGCAATGGCACGCGCTTCTGGGCGCTGGTGTCGGCGGTACACCTTACCTTTGACCATCAGCCCGCCGTGCTGTGCGGTTTTCACGACATCAGCAGCCGCAAACTGCTGGAAGACACCCTGCGCCGCCAGGCGCAAACCGACGCCCTGACCGGCCTGGCCAACCGTGCCTACGCGCTGGAGCGCGCCACCGAGTTTTGCCAGGAGGCCAGACGCACGGGCACACCGCTGGCGGCGCTGATGCTGGATATTGATCACTTCAAGAAAGTGAACGACAGCCGTGGCCATGCCTGCGGTGACGCCGCGCTGCACGGCCTGGCAGTGGTGCTGGAGCATCATGTGCGCCGCACGGATTTGCTGGGCCGGCTGGGCGGCGAGGAGTTTGTGGCGTTTTTGCCGGATACGCCGCCGCTGCAGGCGTTTCAGCTGGCCGAACGCCTGCGCGTGCAGGTGGCCTCCGCCGCCATGTCCGTCCCCGGTGAGCACGAGCCGGTGCGCATTACCATCAGCATTGGCCTGGCCATGCTGCACGAAGGCGAATCGCTGGATGCGCTGCTGGCCCGCGCCGACGAGGCGCTGTATCAGGCCAAGCACCAGGGACGCAACCGGGTGATCAGCGCCGAGCCGCTGGACGAGCCGCCCGCAGCGGCGCTCACCCCCGAAACATGAAATACACCGCGCCCAGCATGCACAGCGCTGCCCAGACATAGTCCCATTTGAATGGCTGATCCATATACAGCACGGCAAACGGAATGAACACGCTCAGCGAGATCACTTCCTGGATGATTTTCAGTTGGGACAGGCTTAGCGCGGTATAGCCAATCCGGTTGGCCGGCACCTGCAGCAGGTATTCAAACAGCGCAATGCCCCAGCTGGCCAGCGCGGCCATCCACCACGGGCTGGCCGCCTGGTTTTTCAGGTGGGCATACCAGGCAAAGGTCATGAACACATTGGAGCAAATCAGCAGGAACACAGCGGACAAAACAGGCATGGCGGGCAGGCGATAACAGACAGTGCGTGATAGAATGCGGCGCGACCGGCGGCACAAGCGTGCCCGGTTGCTCCCCGGCGCTGGCCTGCCCGCAGGCAAGCCGGCTGCCATGATACCGACTTTGCCCGCCCGACAGGATACCTTGATGCGCACCTTACGTTCTGTATTTGCCCTGCTGTTGCTCACCCTGCTGCCCGGCCTGCTGTGGGCAGCCAACCCCAAGGTGGAGCTGACCACCAGCCTGGGCAAGGTTGAGCTGGAGCTGTACCCGGAAAAAGCGCCAAAATCGGTCGAGAATTTCTTGCGTTATGTGAACGACGGCCACTATAACGGCACGGTGTTTCACCGCATCATCAGTGGCTTCATGGTGCAGGGCGGCGGTTTCGACAAGGCGATGGTCGAGCGCAACACCCGCGCCCCCATTGCCAATGAAGCCAATAATGGCCTGAAAAACGAGCCGGGCACGCTGGCCATGGCCCGCACCATGGACCCGCACTCGGCCACCGCGCAGTTTTTCATCAACGTGGGCAATAACGGCTTTCTCAATCACCGCGCGCCCACGGCGCAAGGCTGGGGCTACGCCGTGTTTGGCCGGGTCACCCAGGGCATGGACGTGGTGGAACGCATGAGCCGGGTGCGCACCACCAACCGTGGCATGTATCAGGATGTGCCGATGGAAGCCGTGGTGATTGAAAAAGCCGTGGTCAAGGCCGAATGATGTCGTGCTGGCCGTGGCGCTGCTGTCTGGCACCGGGCCGGCGCGGTTAACCCGTTTTTTCCCTTTGCGATTTGTGACAAGGACTTCCCGCATGATCAAGCTCACCACCAACCTGGGTGTGATTACCCTGCAACTGAACGCCGAAAAAGCCCCGAAAACCGTGGCCAACTTTGAAGAATACGTGCGCAGCGGCCACTACGACGGGACGGTGTTTCACCGCGTGATCAATGGCTTCATGATCCAGGGCGGTGGCTTTGCCCAGGGCATGGTGCAAAAGCCCACCCGCGAGCCTATCCCCAACGAAGCCAATAACGGCCTGGAAAACAAGCCGTACACCATCGCCATGGCCCGCACCATGGCCCCGCATTCGGCCACCGCACAGTTTTTCATCAATGTGTCGAACAACGCCTCGCTGAACTTCACCGCAGAAAACATGCACGGCTGGGGCTACTGCGTGTTTGGCGAAGTGGTGGAAGGCCAGGATGTGGTTGACCGGATCAAGACGGTCAAAACCGGCCGCAGCGGCCAGCATCAGGATGTGCCGGTGGAAGACATCGTGATCGAAAAAGCGGAAATCATCGACGCCGCCGCCGCCTGATTGCCTGTGCGTCCCCGCGCGCGTTTGCGCATCCGCCCTGCCCAGCCCTGCTGCGCGGGGCGGTTTTTCTCCTGGCCTGCTTACCGTGACCACACTGTTTATTGCCGACCTGCACCTCTCGCCTGCCACCCCGGCGCTTAACCAGGCGTTTCAGTCCTTTTTGCAGGCGCACGCCGGCCAAGTGGACGCGCTGTATATTCTGGGCGATCTGTTTGAATTCTGGCTGGGCGACGACGACTGCCGGCCATTCAGCCGGCAATGCTGCGCCTGGCTGGCCGAGTTTACCCGGCGCACGCCAGTGTTCCTGCTGCGTGGCAATCGGGATTTTTTATTGGGCTCCCGCTTTGCCCGCGACAGTGGCGTCACCCTGCTGGCCGACCCGCATCCGCTGACGCTGTACGGCCAGCCCTATCTGCTCAGCCACGGCGATGGCCTGTGCACCGACGACCTGGCCTATCAGCGGTTTCGCGCCAGGGTACACCAGCGCTGGCTGCAACGGCTGTTTCTGGCGCTGCCGCTGGGCTGGCGCGCCCGGCTGGTGGGCGCGGTGCGTCAGGAAACCGGTCAGGCCAAGGCCGACAAGCCTGCGGCCATCATGGATGTGAACCTCCAGGCGGTAGACGCGCTGCTCGACCGCGCCGCGCCGGGTAGCATCCTGATTCATGGCCACACCCACCGGCCAGCCCAGCACCAGTGGCTGCACGCCGGCCAGTTGCGCCAGCGCTGGGTGGTGCGCGACTGGCGCAACGAGGGCGGCGGCTATCTGCAAGTCACCCCGTCCGGGGTGCTGGCCGGGAGCTGGCCGGTGACCATCCTGCCGGATTAGGGATACGCTGAAAAAACCGTCATTCCCGCGAAGGCGGGAATCCAGGATGTTGATTTTGCTGGATTTTACTTTTGGCAAACACGATTTTTCTGAATCAATCAGCGCCGCCTTAGAAATCCGCGCCCAGAAACAAATATCCCATCACACTGGAGCCCACGGCCTTGCCCACCCCCACAAACAGCGGGCCAAGCAGGCTGTCGGCCACCACATAGGCGGAGGCTGCCGGGATCCAGCCCTGACGGGCGTACAGCCCCGGCGCGGCATGGCGCACCCGGCCCGCTTCCAGCGACATCCCGGCATACAGCCCGCCGCCAATGGCATTGGGCAAGGCGGCAATCTGCCGGTAGCCCATCAGCCGCAACAGCAGGGTGTCCTGGCCCAGTAACTGATTGGGCCCCATGCCGGACAGGTTGAGAAACCCGCCCAGGCCGATCTGGTCGGCGGCAATGCGCTCACTGCGGGCAAAGGTGCGGGCATATTTCAGCGTGGCACGCAGGGTATTGGCGTCCAGGGTATGCGCCAGGTCGAGCCGGGCACGGACATGGGTGAAATCCTGTTCACTGCCCAGCAGGGTGAATGCCCGACTGAAGTCTGCCTGCAGCAAATAACCATCGCGTGGCAGCTTGGGCCGGTCAAACTGGTCAATCACCACATGGCCCTGCACCCCGGCCACTTTTTCCCGGCCTGAGTCAAACTGCGCCGGGTCGCCCACTTCGCGCTGGGCGCGTTCATTGCCCTGGAACACCCCCAAACGGATTTCACCATGGTTGGCCAGCGACAGGCCCAGCTCGGCCTGCATGGCCTGACGACGCACGCTATAGCTGCCCAGTTGCTCGCCGCCGGGCAGGTATAGCCGCAGCGGGTGTTCCTGGCCATGCAGCGACCAGGCGGTAAACCAGCGGCTGCCTGGGCCCAGTGGCTGGTAGAACTCGCTGTGCCAGCCGGGGCTGTGGCCAAACGCCAGCTCATTGCGCCATTCTGCCCCCCAGTTATTCAGCCAGATGCGCTGGTGGCTGAATAGCAGGCTGAAGGCATTCTGGCCGTCGGTGCCCGAGTTCAGCCCCAGGCCCATGCGCAGATAATTGGGGGCCACCGCGCGCTCCAGCGGGGTCATTTCCAGCACGGTGCTGCTGCCGTCACGCGCCAGCCGGTAGCCCACCCGTTCAAAGTCACCCGAGGCGTACACCTGGGTGAGCTGCAGCTGCAACGCGGCGCTGTCCAGCGGGCCAAGCGGCACCTGCAACTGCTCGGCCAGGCTGGCGGCGCTGATGATTTCGGTGGGGGCAATGGCCACCCGGTCCACCACCGCAGGGGCGCTCCGGCGCGCCTGACGCTGCGCTTGCCAGGCGGTGTACTCGGCCTCGCTGACGCTGTAGCGGCTGAGTTCCGCCAGGTGTGCTTGCACCGCTTCCCGGCCCAGCTCGGCCAGCGCCCGGTAATCTTTGAAGTTGGCGGCGGTATAGCGCCCCAGCTCGGGACGAATCAGGATATCGCGTTGCGGATCGAGCAGTTTTTCTTGCTGGCGAACATTTTGCAGCACGCCAATCTGGGTGTACTGCGCCAGCACATCGACAAACGAGCGGATGTCATCGTGCTTGAGCGACGGAGAACCCACGTCGATGGCAATCACCACGTCGGCGCAGCCGCCGGGGCGCTTGAGGTTTTCCACCGGCAGCTGGCGGGCCATGCCGCCGTCCACCAGCAGGCGCTGGTCCAGTTCTACCGGTTCAAACAGGCCGGGTACGGCCATGCTGGCGCGCTGGGCAAAGGCCAGGTCGCCGTGGTCAAACACATAGGTGTCGCCGGTGAGCAGGTCGGTGGCAATGGCCTGAAACGGAATGGGCAGGTGTTCAAAGCTGTCCACCACCACATCGCCGGTAATCCGGTGTAGCAGCTGGTCGATATGTTGCGAGCTGACCGCCGCGCGCGGAAAGCGCAGGCTGCCGTCACGAAAGCCAGTTAGCAGGTCGAAATAATTGCGGTAATCATCGCGTTTGCGCCGAAACGGCAGTTCGGCGCGTTCCATCTGACCGCTGAGCACGCGGTCCCAGTCGGTGTGGTCAAATGCCTGGAGGATGGCGTCCGGGCTCAGCCCGGCAGCGTAAAACCCGCCCACCAGCGCGCCGGCGCTGGTGCCGGCCATGCAGGCCACCGGAATGCGCAAGCGCTCCAGTTCGGCCAGAATGCCCAGATGGGCAAAGCCGCGCGCGCCGCCGCCGCCCAGCACCAGGCCGATGCGGGGCGGCGGGCTGGCCTGTGCCGGGCTGGCCAGCAGGAGCAGCACCATCAGCAGGCTGGCCAGCACACGCAAAGCCTGGGTCATTTTTGCTGCACCGTTCAGCGATGCGAGGCAATCTGATAATGGCGTTCCAGCCAGTTCACCCCGGCAGCCATGGCCATGGTCAGCAGCAGATACACCAGCGAGATGGTCAGGTAAGGTTCCCAGTAGCGCGAGTACACCCCGGCCACGGTGCGCGCAGCAAACGCCAGTTCGGCCAGGCCGATGGCGGACACCAGCGAGCTGTCCTTGAGCAGCATGATGGCTTCGTTGCCCAGCGGCGGCAGCATGCGGCGAAATGCCTGCGGGACGATGACAAACTTCATGGTCTGGCCGTAGCTCATGCCCAGCGAGCGGGCAGCTTCGGCCTGGCCACGGTCGATGGACTGAATCCCGGCGCGGAAAATTTCGGTGATGTACGCGCCAGCATTCAGCGTCAGCGCCACCAGGCCAGACAGAAACGCGCCGTAGTTCTGGCGGATATCGCGGGCCAGTTCGCCGGAAATCAGTAGGCCGTCGCTGGGGTGAACCAGTGCCGGCATCAGGGCGAAGTGGATCAGCAGAATCTGCACAAACAGCGGCGTGCCACGAAAAAAGGTGACGTACAGGGTGGCGGGCAGGCGCACCAGATAGCGCAACACATAGCGTTTCCAGCCATATTTGGCTTCTGCCAGCCGGGCCATGCCCATCAGCAGGCCAATCACGGTGCCCAGTACCACGGCAATCACCGTGATGCCCAGTGTCATTTGCATGCCGCCAATAAACAGCGGCATGTATTCGGCAATCATGCCCCAACGAAAATCCATAAGTCCTCGAGCAGCAAAACCCGCAGCAGACACGCCGGGCAGCGGATGACCGCCGGCAAACCGTGACCATGCGCCAGGTGAAGCGCCAGCCAGCAGCGCTGGGTGCGGGATGAAGTCATATACGACACAAGGCGGCCAGCCGGGGCTGGCGCGCCTTGTCTGAAGTGCTCAGGATTTTACCCGAGTGTTACTTCTTTTCACCAAAATACTTGGCGTAGATTTTGTCGTAAGTGCCATCGGCCTTGATCGCCTTGATGCCTTCGTTCAGCTTGCCCTGCAGTTCGGCATTGCCTTTCTTGATCGCCATGCCGTAAAACTCCGGCGCAAAGCTTTCGCGATCTTCCACGGTGGAAATGCCATTGCTGCTGTTGTTTTTCAGGTAGTTGACCACCACGCCGTTATCGGCCACCACGGCTTGTACGCCGCCGCTTTCCAGCTCTTTCAGTGCCAGCGGGGTGGATTCAAAGCGCTTGATGTCGGCGCTGGTTTTGCCCAGCAGTTTTTGTACCACTTCATCGCCAGTGGTACCGGTTTGCACGGCCACTTTTTTGCCCTTCAGGTCGGCAAATTTCTTCACATCGGTCACGCCCTTGCCCACAGCAATCAGTTGGCGGGCTTCAAAGTATGGTTCGGAGAAGTCCATACTTTGCTTGCGTTCGTCGGTAATGGTGACAGCCGAAATCACGATGTCACGGTCACCCTGGGCCAGGGTGGCAAAAATGCCTTCCCACGGGGTATTGACAAATTTGACTTTGAAGCCGGCTTTGTCGGCCACGGCGCTCAGCACGTCGATATCAAAGCCTTCAACCTGTTTCTTTTCGTTTTCAAATTCAAACGGTGCGTAGGCAGCATCGGTGCCCACCACGTATTCCTTGACCTGCGCCACCGGTGCAGCAGCCGGTACCGGCGCGGCGGCTTCTTCTTTTTTGCCGCATGCAGAAAGCATGACCGCGCTCATCAGCGCGCCCAGCAGCAAGGAACGTCGGGAAATCGTCATCATAGGGAGCCTCGTGATAAAGTGATGAACTTGGCACCGCCCACGCCGGAAAACCCCGGAGAGGGTGGCAATCAAACGGTAGTATTACTGCAGCCATCTTACCCAAGAGCCAATTGCAGATTCAACGGGTATTTCAGGATTTTTTTGCCAGAAACCGACAAATTAAGCTGGTTTTATCGCTGTTCGTGACATATGACATTGCTGCAGCGCAAAACGGCAGCCGGTTTTACATTAACTCAACAGGTAACACATCACATGCTACGCACCTTGCTTGCCACTGCGCTGGCCTTGTTGCTCAGTGTGGCCCAGGCCGACGATCTGCCCTTGCCGGGCGATTCTGCGCCTGCGCGCACTGTCACTTCTTCTAGCAAGCCACATGCCAAGCCAGCACAGCACCCCCGCCATGCGTCTGCCTCACGCCAGCATGGCCAGCGGTCGGTTCACGCCAAACAGCGGCAAAGCGTCAGTCGCCCGGCCAAGGCGGTTCGCCCATCAAGCAAGGCCACGGTTCGCCATGCGGGTAAACATGCGGGTAAAACAGTCAAGAAAACCTTGCAGCCTCAATCCGGCAAGTATGCGACTAAACGGTCTGCGCACCCCCGGAAAAAACTGGTCGTGAAAAAATCGGCGCTGCACGCGGGCAAAACCGGCAAGACGCAGCGCTCACGGCTGGCCAGACCAACGGCAAAAGCAGCAAAAACGCTGAAAAAGTCGGTTCGTCATCCGCAGGTCAAATCCAGCAAGCCCAGACAAGGCAAGGGCAACGTGGCCAAAACCAAGGCCTCGACGCGACAGCACACGCAGCGGCAACGCAAACGCCAACAGTAAGCACTGCTGGCGCACGGTTGCGATAGCGGGCCGTGCGCCAGGGCGATATGCCGGGACGGGGGAAAAACAAGAAGAAAAGCAAGAAAGATAGGCAAAGGGCGGACCCGGCCATTGGGGCGGGTTGGCCTGATTCAAGCGCAGGGCCGGTGGTTAGGCGGCGTTTTAAAGCAAAACCCAGAAAAATCAAAAGCCTGGCCCCTCGCTTGCGCGGGGATGACGATGGGTTTCGCGTGCCTCTAGGGATACACTGAAAAAACCGTCATTCCCGCGAAGGCGGGAATCCAGGGGCATCCACAGCGTGCAGCAGGTGCAAGTTCCACCACCACCACGCCACGCTCAACGCCCACGGCGCACGCTGTGGCACGGTCTGGGTTCCCGCCTGCGCGGGAACGACCAGTGAGGTGAGGCTCATGCCGAAAGAGGTCTAATCACCCATCACCTTGAAACGCAAGGGCACGAGCGAGCTGACCTTGGGCATCCGCACCAATTATCAGTTTATATCATGATGACTGACGACTAGCGGTAGCGCGGGGGCAGCAGCAGGGCAGGAATTTCCCGTGGCTCGCCACGCAGCGCCGGATGGGTCATGCGCACCGGGGTCACCGGGGTGCTGCGCATGGGAGCAGCCGCCAGAGCGGCAATGGCACCGCTGGCGCTGAGGGCGGCGGACACGCTGGCCACCGGGGCCTGCTCCGGACGTTCCGGGCGTGGCATCCAGCTGGGCCAGAAGCGTTTTTCGGTTTGCGGGGTCAGCGTTTGCTTGATCAGGGATTCAATGGCTTCCAGCTGGCGTTGCTCGTCTTCGCCCATCAACGACAGGGCAATGCCCTTACTGCCGGCACGACCGGTGCGACCAATGCGGTGGACGTAGTCTTCTGGCGAGTTGGGCAGTTCAAAGTTGACCACAAACGGCAGCTCTTCAATATCCAGCCCGCGCGCGGCCACGTCGGTGGCCACCAGCACGCGCACCTGACCGTCCTTGAACGCCGACAGGGTTTCCAGTCGCTGACTTTGCGCCTTGTCGCCGTGAATCGCTTCGGCGGCCAGGCCGTCGCGCTTGAGTTCACGCGTCAGCTGCTCGGCACCCTGACGGGTGCGGCAGAACACAATCACCTGGGCAATATTGCGCGCCTGCAGCAGGTGAACCAGCAGATGGCGCTTGCGCGCGGCATCCACGGCGTACACCACTTGCTCAATGGTATCGCTGGTGGCGTTTTGCCGGGCCACTTCCACCAGTTCCGGGTCGCGCATGAAGTCGGCGGCGAGCTTTTTGATTTCCGGGGCGAAGGTAGCGGAAAACAGCAGGGTCTGCCGGCTGGCGGGCAGCAGGCTCATGATGCGGCGGATGTCCTGGATAAAGCCCATGTCGAGCATGCGGTCGGCTTCGTCCAGAATCAGCATTTCCACCCGGTTAAGCATCACGGTTTTTTGTTCGATGTGATCCAGCAGGCGGCCTGGCGTGGCCACCAGCACTTCCACCCCACGGCGCAGGGCTTCCTTTTGCGGTTCCATCGACATGCCGCCAAACACCACGGTGGAGCGCAATGGCAGGTATTTGTTGTACTGGCTGACACTGGCGCTGACCTGGTCGGCCAGTTCGCGGGTGGGGGTGAGAATCAGCGCGCGCACCGGATGCATGGCCGGCGAGGCACTGTTATTGGCGTGCACACGCAGGCGGGACAACAGCGGCAGGGTAAATGCGGCGGTTTTGCCGGTGCCGGTTTGTGCAGCAGCCAGGATATCGCGGCCAGAGAGCACCACGGGGATGGCGGCAGCCTGAATCGGCGTCGGCGACGCGTAGCCCAGCTCTTCAACCGCCTTGAGCACTTCTGGCGACAAACCAAGCTCGGCAAACGTCATGACGGGATTCCTTCGCAGCAGATAAGTTCAGAAAAACACGTAACTATACGCGACAACCCTTCGCAGTTCCAAAGGAATTGCCACCCAAGTCAGGAGGGGAAAACAGTCGGGCCACCGGGGCAGGCCAGCAATGGCCGGTGTTTTCCCGGTGGGGGGCAGACGGACGGCAGGGAGGGTTTACACCCACCACACCAGCGTTAGCAAGGCAATCATGAACAGCCAGAACATCACCGTGCGCCACACCAGGCCAACGGCGCTTTTCAGGTAGCGCGGGTCGGCTTCGTCGCCCACACCGAGTTCGGGACGGTATTTGACCGTGTAATCCTGGCGCAGCGGGTCGCCTAGCTTGATGCCGATGGCACCTGCCGCACTGGCCAGTAAAATGCCGTAGGCGTAGTGGCCCCAGGCCTGCGCCTGGGCACGCCAACAGTACACGGCATCTTCAAAATTGCCCATGATGGCAAAGCTCACGGCGGTCAGCCGGGTGGGCAGCCAGTCCAGGGCATCCTGGGCGCGGTAGGCAAAGCGGCCAAACAGATCACCAAACTGGCTATCGCGCACGCCCCATTTCTGGTAAAGCATGCTGGACAGGCGGTAGAGCACGGCACCACACGGGCCGGGCAACAAGGCAAACCAGAACATGGTGGCAAATACATGGCGATAGCTGTCGATCACGCCCTGTTCGATGGTCAGCCGGGCAATTTCATTGACTTCCAGCTCGCTGGTGGATTGCCCGGACCAGCGCGCCAGTGCGGTGCGGGCATCGTGCAGGCGCTGTTCGGCCAGGGCATCGGTAATATCGGTCAGGGCGCTGCTGAAATGGCGAAACCCCATGGTCAGATACAGCACCAGCACATTCCAGGCCAGGGCCAGCAGCGGCGATACCTGAAGGCACAGTGCGTACACGCCATACACCACCAGGCACGCCGGCAACACGGCAGCCAGCCAGGCCAGCACGCCGTGGCGGTTCTGGCCGGCATTCAGGTTGCGTTCCAGTGAATTGGCGTAGCGGGTAAACAGCAGAAACAGGCGGTTACGGTTGCCCAGCGGGCGAAGCTGTTCCAGCGCCAGGGCAACAATAATCGAAAGCAGGGTCATGCGGGAATCCGAAGCCTAGAGGTCAGTGACAAGCACGATACCATAAAGCCCGGCGGCTGGGCAGCCTGCCGGGCCTGGGACTGGCGCAAAACGTGCATCAGGCCGAGCCGATGCGGCGGCCACCCGTGACCGCCGAGCGCGCGCCGCCGTCGCGGCGGTAGGCAAAGGTGCTCTGGTCGCTGGTGAACAGCACCTCCAGCGAGGCGTCCACCTGCTCCATATGGATGGCAATCAGCTTGCCGTTGATTTCGTTGATCAGCTTGGCTTTTTCCACCAGCACTTCCAGCCCCAGCCAGGCCGCCAGCAGGGGTTTGTCGGCCAGCCATTTGCGCCAGGCCGCCAGCGATACAATGCCCAGCACGCGCATATGGTCGCCACGTTGCTGGCCCAGGCTGTCGAGTTCCTGCAGCGCCTGGGCTTTTTTCTGGGCGATGGCTTCCAGTTTGTGTGCCGTGCCGGAAATCAGCTGGCGCTGTTCCTGCTCCAGCAGGCTGATCAGTTCAAGGTAACCGGTGCGTTCAGCTTCAATCAGGTGGTTCAGTTCCTGCAGACGATCACTCATGGGGGCGGCACGATCCTGGTTAGGGTTTGTCTTGCAACAGTTCCCGGGTCACGGCAATCAGGCTATCCGCAATGGCCTCGGGGTTGATCTGGAATTTGCCGGCGGCAATGGCGTCCTTGATGGCGGCTACTTTTTCGGCGTCGAACGCCGGTTGCTGGCGGATTTCCTGCTCGGCAGCGGCCATCTGGCTGGCCAGGGGATTGATGTCCACGCTGTCTGACGGCGCGCTGCTGCTGGCCACCGACGTGCGTGCGCCAACGCGGCTTTTACCGCCAACTGGCCGGCTGGCAACTGGTTTACCAGTGGAGTCGATTTTCATCATGGCATCGCTTCACGCATATCGTTTAGGTATCAGGCCTGACTATCGGTAAAATCCCGGTAATCTTGAGTAGTTTAGCCGGTTTCCACCTGCTTGGTACGGACTTTACCTGCCTGAACACCGCCTGCCGTATCAGAAGCGAATTTCCACTGAGCCGCTGGCGCTGACCACACCGCTGATCACCCGCCCAGACGGCATGCGCACACCGATGACATCGCCGACACTGCCATTTTTCATTGCCACGCCTTCGGCCCCCACCTGAAAACTGCCATCCGAGGCCACCAGCTGGACTTTCTGGCCCGAGCGGACAATCTGCTGCTGACGCAACAAGCCCCGGCGCAAAATCAACCCGGCAGACAGGTTTTGCGTCACGGTCTGGCCAATGGCTTCGTTCAGGTCGGTGACCGACACAGCGGCCATATTGCTGCGGGCGGCCACCAGCATCACATCGTCGGCGGTCAGCGTGCTGCCAGCGGAGACCGAACGGCGCAACACCACCACCATGGCGTCGCGCTCCACCTTGACCGGCACGCGGATGTTCCAGCCGGCGCTGGGGCAGGCCATGTCCACGGCAGTGTTGCCCTCAATCCGCCCGCCCAGCCAGCTGGGCTTCAGCGGGGTGGCGCAGGCGGGCAAGCGCAGGCGGGTATCAACCATGCCGACGGTGATTCGCGCCTGGCTGCCTGACAGCGATGCCTCGGCAAACTGGCGCGCCTGCCCCACCAGCGCGGCAATATCCTGGGTGCCGGCTGCCAGCGCCGGCAGACTGGCGAGCAGCACAAGCAGGAAGACAAAAAGTTTTTTCATGCGGGAGATTCTACCGGACTTACGCCCCAGTGCTCCACATAATCCATTTCTGCTGTCCGGCATTGGCATAGTGCGCTTGCGTGGCAAGGCTCATACAGCAGACGATGGAGCACCGAGGGGATGCATCAGTCTTGGCCACGGGTGCGGCACACCACCTGATTGCGGCCATTGTGTTTGGCCTGATACAGCGCCGCATCTGCCTCAGCCAGCCAGTGTTCCGGGTTGTCCTGACGGCTGGCGTCGATCAGCGCCACGCCGATGCTGGCCGTCACTCGCACGTCGCCACCCTGAGCCAGAGCCACCTGCACGGCGGCAATTGCCTGACGCAGGCGCTCGGCCACGTCGCCGGCGTGTTCTGCCGGGGCACCGGGCAGCAGCACGGCAAATTCTTCGCCACCCAGCCTGCCGGCAATATCGTCGTTGCGCAGGGTGTGGCGGATGACGGACGCGGCCTGTTGCAGCACCTTGTCGCCCACGCCATGGCCATAGCTGTCGTTGACCCGCTTGAAGAAATCCAGATCCACCATCAGCACGGCACCCTGCTGCTGGCTGCCAGTGGTCAGATCCAGGGCAAATTGTTCCATATGGGCAATAAACGCGCGGCGATTGGGCAGGCCGGTCAGCGCGTCGGTGGCGGCCAGGGTTTGCAGGATGGCTTCCCGGCGTTTTTGCCCGGTAATGTCGCGCACCAGCCATAGCCGGCCATAGTATTGTTCGTCATGGCTGATTGGCTGCTGGTCCACTTCCAGGGTGCGGCCCTGACAACCAGCAATTTCGCGGGCCAGATAGCCGTCCGAGCGGATGCGTTCATCCGCATCGGGTGGGGTAAATTGCTTGCGGCTGTCGTCCGGCAGCGCCTGCAGCAGCACCTGCTGGGGCTGGCCAATCAGCCGCGATGGCAGTTCATTCACACAAAGCAGGTCGCACAGGTTCTGGTTGATCATCACAATCCGGCCCGTGTCGTCGTCCACCCACACCCCGCCGGGGAAGCGGTCGATGATGGCGGTCAGCCGCACCCGTTCGGCGGCCAGCGCGGTTTCGGCCTGATGGCGTTCAGTGGTGTCGATCAAGGTCCAGATCACGTCGGCGTCGGGCTGGTCGGGGTCGAGCAGGGTGCCGTGGATGTCAAACCAGCGGGTATGCCCGGCGGCGTCGCGCAGCGGGTGCTCCAGCCGCACCTGGCCCTGACGGCGCAGCATGTCGTAGTAAAGACCAAAGCGGTCGAACGAAGCCGGATCGACATGCAGCTGGCTGAACGACATGAGCTTGAGGGATTTGCCTTCCGGGGCAAACATTTCGGTGGCGCGGGCGTTGGCATGGCGGATAATCCGCTCGGGCGACACCAGGAAAATAGCCGCCGCGCTCTGATCGAGCAGCGCCCGGCGCAAATGGCTTTGCTGTACGCGCTGGCTGATGTCGCTGTAGGTGCCCATCATCCGGGTGTGCTGGCCGCTGGGGTCCTGCACCAGCTGGCCGCGCACTTCCACCCAGCGCCAGTCGTGCTGGGCGGTGCGCATCCTGCATTCCAGCCGCACGCCGTCGCGCGGCACCGACGCCGGGTCCAGCCGCTGCAGGGTGGATTCGCGGTCCAGCGGATGCAGCAGTTCGCCCCAGACAGCAAAGGTGAGCGGGAAGGCCTGCGGCTCATAGCCCAGCATGTCGTAGCAGCGGTTATCCCAGTGCAGGATGCCGTTGCGGGTGTCCCACTCCCACAGGCCGTCGCGCACCGCCGAGACGGTCATGCGCAGACGCTCTTCGCTCTGGCGCAGCGCCTGCTGCACGGTATAAGTGGCGGTGATGTCATGGATGTAGCCGTGCCACAGCGTGCCGCCGTCGCTTTCGCGCTCGGGGTTGGCCTGGCCGCTCAGCCAGCGCACCGTGCCATTGGCAAAGCGCACCCGGTATTCGCACTGCCATGGGGTGAGGTTGACCGCAGACAGGCGGATGGAGGTGATCACCCGCTGCAGGTCATCCGGGTGGATGGTGGCAAATACCGCATCGGCGTTGTTTTGCACGTCTTCCGGCGACAATTGGTAAACGTCGCGAATCCCCTGGCTGGCGTAGGGGAAGCAGGCGGTGCTGTCCGGGCGCAGCCGGTATTGATAGACCATGCCCGGCACCTGGGCCACCAGCTTGCTCAGGCGCGATTGCAGCTCGGCCCGGGCGGCTTCGGCCTGCTTGCGGGCGGTAATGTTCAGGTGGGTGCCCACCGCGCGCAGCGGCGCGCCGGCGGAACTCCAGTGGGTGACCCGGCCCTTGGCCAGAATCCACACCCAGTGGCCATCACGGTGCAGCATGCGGTGTTCTGATTCAAACACCGCGCTGGCACCTTCCAGATGGGTTTGCATCGCCATCATCTTGTGCGGCCAGTCGTCCGGGTAGGTCAGCGTCTGCAGGCCGGCCAGGGTGTGTGGCAAGTCGTCGGGCTGATAGCCGATCATCTCGGCCCAGCGTGAATCAAAGCGCATGGCGTCGCTGGGGATATGCCAGTCCCACGAGCCCAGGTCGCCGCCCTGCAGCGCCAGCGCCAGGCGTTCTTCGCTTTCCTGCAGTTGAAGCATGTTGCGTTGCTTCTGGAAAAACAGCCAGCTGATGCCAAAAATGCCGATCAGGATCACCACACTGCCCAGCGCATTGCGCAACAGGCCGGCATGCAGGGCGGTTTGCACCCCGGACAAGGCAGTTTCCTGGTTCAGGCCCACATTGACCACCACCGGGTAATTGGCGGCGCGATGCCAGGCGTAGTAGCGCATCACATTGTCCAGCGGTGCCTTGGTCAGGTATTCACCGCGCTGGCGGCCCGCGTCGATCAGAAAACCGGAGCCAGGGGCCTGCACGGCCTTGCCCAGCACGCTATCCTGCTGCTGGGTGCGCGCCAGATAGCTGCCGTCGTCGCGCAGCAGCATCACCACGTCGCCAGGCTGGTAAAACACTTCGCGGAAAAAGTCGGAGATATAGTCGGGCGACAGCGACAGCACCACCACGCCGGCAAAGGTCTTGCCATGGTAAATCGCCCGCGAGAACTGGATCGACCAGCGTTTGGACACCCTGCCCTGCACCGGATGGCTGATGAACAGCCCCGGCGTCTGGCGCAGCGCATGCACCGAGAAGTGCTCGCGATCGGCAATCGACACCGGCTTGGCGCTGCTGGATGGCGCATTGGCGTTCAGGCTGGAAAACAGGATGGTGCCTTGCGCGTCGGCAATGGCTATTTGCAGCACGGAGCCCTCAGGAAACGCCTGCTTGGCGGTTTCCACTGCCTGAAGAAACTCGGGCTGCTTGTCGGGATGGTAGCTGGCGGCCAGGGTGCGCGACACATAGTCGACGCCATTGAACAGCGAGCCAATTTGCAGGGACAGCGCGCTGGCCATCTGGGCGGCGCGCAATTTGGTTTGCTGTTCGGTCTGGTTGAGTTGGTCCTGATGCGACTGCAGCAGCTGGCCCCAGTACAACGCAAACGCCACCAGCACCAGAATCCAGACCGGAATGGCGCGGCGCAGCGAGGCTGCATCACTGGGGGTGGGCGTTGCGGGGAACGCTTCGTATGTTTTATGCATAAAACGATGATAATCGAAGCGGACTGAGAAAGGTAGCCCTGTATCGGGATTTTTCTGCCCAACTAAAGTGGCATAGCTGGCCGGCGCAGACTACGTTAACACACCACCCCGGCATCATACCAGTCATTTTATGTGGGTGACATCCAGGGGGCAAGACACGCGGGATGCACACACAGGGCAGGCACCCCGCGTGTGCTGGTCAGCAGAAATCAGTTGAAGTGCCTATACCTTGAAGCCTGCCGCCGAGCGCTCCAGCGCGGCGGCCAGGTGTTGCAGGCTCAGCGCGGTGCTATGCGCCTGGCGCACCGACTGGCTGTTGCTTTCCGCCATGGCAGCAATCTTTTCCACATTGGCCGCCACGTCGGCGCTGGCCTGCACCTGCTCCTGCAATGCCGTGGTGATGGTGCTGACCACCGTGACCACCTGCTCGGCGCTGTTGCGGATGCTCACCACCGCCTCGCCAGCCTGGTGGGCCAGCGCCACGCCAGTGGTCACCTGGCTGACGCCATCCTCCATGGTGTGTACCACGCCCTGGTTGCCACTCTGGATGCCGTGGATCATCTGGGCAATTTCGCGGGTGGCCTCGCCAGTGCGTTCGGCCAGCTTGCGCACTTCGTCGGCCACTACGGCAAAACCGCGCCCTTGTTCGCCGGCGCGGGCGGCTTCGATGGCAGCGTTGAGTGCCAGCAGGTTGGTCTGGTCGGCAATATCCTGAATCACCGTGACAATGGCGGAAATCTTGCCCGACTGCGCCTGCAGCCCGGCAATTTCCCCGGCAGCGCGGGTCACGCTATCGGCAATCTGCTGAATGCCGCTGACCGCCTGGGCAATGATGTCGCCGCTGCTGCGCGACAGTTCGCCCGAGCGGGTGGAAATCCGTTGCGCTTCAGCAGCGCTTTCCGTCACATGGCCAATGCTGACCGACAACTGCTCCACCGCCGAGGCCATGGCGGTGGCCGAGTGTGACTGTACTTCGCTGGATTCGCTGATATGCGCCGATGCGGCAGAAATCTGCCCGGACGAATCCAGCAGATTGCGCGCACCGGTCTGGATTTCCGCCAGCAGTACGCGCAGGCGCTGCTGCATGCTGGCAAACGCGGCCAGCACCTCGGCCACTTCATCGTCACCATGGGCGTTAACCTTGACCGTCAGGTCGCCCTCGGCGGCGGCATGGGCCACTTCCACCGCATGACGCAAACGCCGGCTGATATGCCGGCCCAGGCTGGCGGCAATCAGCAGGCCCAGCAGCAGGGCAATCGCCCCGCCCACCAGCAACACCGCGCGAGCCAGCTCGGTGGAGTGCGCCACCGCGGCATTGCGTTCATCCAGCGCCTGTTGTTCGTCGGCAATCAGCGCGCGCAGTTCATGACGGATCTGCCCGCCCTTTTCGGTGCCGCCCAGCGACAGATAATAGCGGGCCACCTGACCAATTTCGCTGGTATCGCCCAGCTTGCCCCGGCGGGCCTCAATGGCCGGGTACACCGAGGCCCCCATCCATGCCCCTTTCAGCTGGGAAATCTTGTCCAGCCGGGCCAGTTGTTCCGGGCGGTCGCTCAACTGGGCACGCAGGGTTTTCAGGCTTTTTTCCACTTCACCGTCGCCCGCGTACACCGCGCCAAGCATGTCTTCCTTGCCCGTGAGCATATAGCCCCGAATGCCGATGCTGATGTTGGCCAGCTGGTTTTCCAGCGCAGCGGCACGCTGGATGGTTTCGTAACTGTGCTGGCTGGCGGTTTTGGAGGCAACCAGGCGGTCGGTGGAAAACAGGGCGGCAGTCAGCAAGATGGCCAGAATGACCAGCACAATGCCAAACCCCCCGTACAGCTTGCGGGACAAGGTGAATTTCATGCAATAACTCTCTCGTGTCGATGAATGCTGGCCCAGCCGGGCTGGGTTGGCATTCGTCGCGTCCGGTCTGGACGCGTCTGGCCCCCTGCTCCCAGGGTGAGGAGAGGGGCGCATTTTATGATGATTCTGCCGGTTAACCCGCCGGCAGCCCGAAAACTGGCCCACCACGGATCAGGGCGGGCCAGTGTGCCGGCGGCTGCAAGGTGGGCAGCCGCCGAAGTGATGCCTGACTACAATGAACCAAGATGCTCAGGTAATGCCTCATCTCTGTTGGTGTACCGATGTGACAGGGCGGTAAAATATCGTGATTTCGATAGGCAAAATCATCATGATGAATGAAAATGCCAATAGACATCCTGAGCACCCGCCACACAAGGATTACCCATAAATAGACTAAGTAAAAATACCTAGTCAGTATCTATCACCCGATTGTTTGCGCCACATCAGAAAGTGTGCACAGCTTGCCAGCGAATGTGTTGCAACGTGCTAAACTGCGCCGTTTTTTGATCTTCCGCATTCTTGTTGTGCCTTTGTCCTGCTGTGTTCGTCGCTGGGCTGCCCGGCACAGCTTTACAGATTTAGCAAGGGAGATGCCAGTCTGTCTCAACCATCTGCCCGTTCCGTCGCGGACATGACCAACACTGACGCCATTTCGACATTGGCGCAGCGGGTTCGGCACGCCCTGGAAATGTTCTACGCCCATCCGCAGGATGGGGTGCTGCCGATGCAGCAGGCAATTGAACTGCTGTGTGCCCAGGTGGGTGCCGACTACGGGGCTTTCCGCGCTGACGCCTTTTGCCCGGATTATCAGATTCAGGATGAGCGCTGCCTGAGCCAGTGCCCGCTCAGCGAGGCGGGCATGCCGCTGTGCCGGATGATTCCGGCACTGGAGCACTGGCTGTATCACCAGCCCGACGTGGTGACCGAAGTCTTTGTCCTCAACCAGTTTGACGATGGTTTGCGTACCTTCCACACCCTGGCGCTGGCCGTGTTGCGCGTGCCCGGCCAGGGGGTGGCGCTGCTCAGCGTGGGCCATCTGGACGTGGCCTACACCTGGGGGCGGGATGAACGCGATGCGCTGGCCACGCTGGTGGGCATTTTCAGCCTGATTCACCAGCGCGACGAAGCCACCCGCCAGGCCGCCCAGGTAGAGGCGCACGAGCGCGCGCTGATGGCGGCCAGTCCGGACGCCATGGTGGTACACGACCGCGACCATATCCTGTTTGCCAACCAGGCCGCCGCCCGGCTGATTGGCCTGGCCCAGCCGGAAGAACTCGACCACTACCCGCTGCACAGCCTGCTGGTCAGCGCCGACTGGCCCGCATTGCGCCAGCGCCTTCAGGCGGTGTTCAGCGGCGCGCCCGACGCCACCGGCCCGTGGCAGGCCCGGCTGCAACGCCGCGATGGCCGCGAGCTGCCGGTGGCCTTGTCCTCGCACCGGCTCAACCATCGCGGCCAGCAGGCGGCGTGGACCACGCTGCGCGACCTGTCGGCGTGGAATGATCTCACCCGCCAGCTGCATCTGAGTGAAACCTATCTCGATCAGGTATTGCGCCAGTTGCCGGTGATTCTGTGGGCAGTGGACGGCGATAACCGCTTCACCCTGTGCGTGGGCACCGGCCTGCGTGGCCTGCCCGACGGCCTGACCCCGATCATTGGGCAGAAAGTGGAAGAATGCCTGCCCAGCCTGCCGGACTTTCCGTTCCAGATCGAGCGCGCGCGCAAAGGCGAACGCTTTAGCGCGCTGCGCCGGTTTGGCGAGCGGCTATGGCTGGAAACCCATTACACGCCGATGCCGGATGAACAGGGCCGCCCTGGCGTGATTGGCATGTCGTTTGACGTCAGCGAGCGTGAACAGGCCGCCGAGCAATTGCAGCTGTCGGCCCAGGTGTTCCAGCATTCCGGCGAGGGGATTGTGATTACCGACGCCAACGCCCGGATCATTGCCCTGAACCGGGCATTTGAACGCATCACCGGCTACACCAGCCACGAAGCGGTGGGACAAACCCCGGCACTGCTGGCGTCGGGCTATCAGGACGCCACGTTTTACCGGGCAATGTGGAGCGCGCTCACCCAGCAAGGCCGCTGGGCCGGCGAAATCTGGAACCGGCGCAAATCCGGCGAGGTATACCCGGAGTGGTTGTCGATCACCGCCATCCGCAATGCCGAAGGTGCCATTCATCGCTATATCGGCATCTTTACCGACATGACCAGCCGCAAGGAAAAAGACCGGGCGATTTATCAGCTGGCCAACTACGACAGCCTCACCCTGCTGCCCAACCGCCATCTGTTCAACGACCGCGCCCGGCTGGCGCTGGCCAGCGAACTGGCACGCAATGGCTCGGCGGCGATGCTGTTTGTCGACCTGGATGGTTTCAAGCTGGCCAACGACATTGCTGGCACTGAAGCCGGCGATGCGCTGCTGGTGGCCATGGCGCGGCGGCTGCACAGCTGTCTGGACGACGAAGCCACCCTGGCCCGGCTGGAAAGCGACCACTTTCTGATCTTGCAAACCGGCATTGGTGAGGGCGAGCACTGGCAGCCGCTGGTCGAGCGCCTGCTCGACGCCATCCGCCAGCCCTGCACAGTAGACGGCGCGGCCAATGTGCATCTGAGTGCCAGCATCGGCGTCAGCCGCTTTCCTGCCGACGCCGACACCGTGGAAGTGCTGGCCCAGCAGGCTGAGTCGGCGATGCAGGAAGCCAAAACCCTGGGGGGCGACAACTTTGCCCTGTTCAAGCCAGACCTGTCGGAACGTGCCGCCGAGCGCTTCAATCTGTTCAATGCGCTCAAGCACGCGCACAGCCGCAATGAGTTCCGCCTGTTCCTGCAGCCACAGTTCCGCCTGAGCGACGGCGCGCTGATTGGTGCTGAATCGCTGATTCGCTGGCAGCATCCCCAGTGGGGGCTGGTCAGTCCGGCGCGGTTTATCCCGATTGCCGAAGACACCCATCTGATTCGCGACATCAGCGACTGGGTGCTCAACGAAGCCTGCCGCCTGCGGGCAGAATGGCCAGTGCAGCACACCGCTGATGGCCGACCGCTGACCATTGCCATCAATCTGTCAGCCGTGCATTTTCAGGATCCTTCCCTGCCGGGCAAGGTGCAGACGGCGCTGGCCCGTCACCAGCTGGACCCGCGCTGCCTGGAGCTGGAAGTCACCGAGCGCACGGTGATGGGCGATATCGACGCCATTATCAGCATTCTGTCCGAGCTCAAGGCAATTGGCGTGCAACTGGCAATTGACGACTTTGGCACTGGCTATTCATCGCTGTCATACTTGCGCCATTTCCCGATCGACCGGCTGAAAATCGACCGGTCGTTCGTCACTGACATCACCACCGACACCAGCGCGGCCGCGATTGTTGACACCATCCTCAGCCTGGCGCGCAACCTCGACCTGGCGGTGATTGCCGAAGGGGTGGAAACCGCCGAGCAGCTGGCCTTGCTCACCCAGCGCGGCTGTGGCGAGGCCCAGGGCTATCTGCTGGGCTACCCCTGCCCGGCGGACGAATTCATCCAGCGTTTTCTGTCGCAGTAAGCCTGGGCGAGCCGGCGTCATGCCGGCGCGGGCCGCAAGGATTTCCCCCAAATTGGCCAACTTCGCCTACCATATTGCCCCATCTGCACAGGTTTCCCGGAGATCGACCGATGCACCGCCAGTCGCACCCGCTGCCCTCCCCCAGCCTGGGCACCCAGCGTGAGCTGGTCAGCTTTCACTACGGCACCGCCGGCGTTGGCGAAAAAATCTACCTGCAAGCCAGTTTGCACGCCGATGAACTGCCCGGCATGCTGGTGTTGCACCATTTGCGTGCCGCACTGGCCAACGCCGAAGCCGAAGGGCGTTTGTGTGGCGAAGTGGTGGTGGTGCCCGTCGCCAACCCGATTGGCCTGGCGCAAAGCGTGCTGCGCGATCCACAAGGACGGTTTGAGCTGGGCAGCGGGGAAAACTTCAACCGGCGCTACCCGGAACTGGCCGTTCCGCTGGCCGAGCGACTGGCTGGCCAGCTGGGGCCAGATGCATGCACCAACAAGGTGCTGATTCGCCGCGCCATGCACACTATTCTGGCCGAATACGCCCCGGCCACCGAACTGGAAGCGCTGCGCCTGACCCTGCTAAGGCTGGCCTGCGACGCCGATGTGGTGCTTGATTTGCACGCCGACACCGAAGCCATTGTGCATCTGTACACCGAAACCCCCTATTGGCCACAGGCCGAAGTGCTGGCCCGCTGTCTGGGCAGCCGAGTCAACCTGCTGGCCCAGGGCAGTGGCAGCGCCTGCTCGTTTGACGAAGCATGCAGCCAACCCTGGTGGCAACTGGCCGAGAGCCTGGACGCGGTCACCCCCGTGCCGCTGGCTTGCCTGGCGGTGACAGTCGAGCTGCGTGGTGAAGCAGACGTCAACCATGAACTGGCCCAGACAGACGCGGCCAGCCTGCTGGCGTTTCTGGCGCACCGTGGCGTATTGCGCGGCGAGCCCCCGCCCCTGCCGCCTTTGCCGTGTCCGCCCACCCCACTGGCTGGGTCGGAAACCTTGCGTGCGCCTCACCCCGGCTTGCTGGTGTTTGTGCGTCCGCTGGGTGACTGGGTGAACGCTGGTGAGCCGGTCTGTGAAATCATCGACCCGCTCAGCGCCCAGGTCAGCCCGGTATGCACCAGCGTCAGCGGCCTGCTGTACGCCCGCAGCCCGCACCGCTACGCCACCCTGGGCATGGATCTGGCCAAGGTGGCGGGTAGCACGCCGTTTCGCCAGGGTGAACTGCTGACGGCCTGAATCCACTGGGCAAACCAGTGATGCACGATTGCCCTGCTGCCAGGCCAGCCCATGGGCATAGCCCGGCTGCGCCGGCGCTTGCCGTCTCTCGCGCTGCGTTGCACAATCGCAGCCCAGACTGTTTTCTTCCCGCTCATGCTGCTTAACCTGAAGGATTGACGATGCATCCCGTTCAACGCGCCGACTTTGACCAGCTGATGGTTCCCAACTACGCCCCGGCCCAGTGGGTGCCGGTGCGCGGCGAAGGCAGCCGCCTGTGGGATCAGCAAGGCCGTGACTATCTCGACCTGGCCGGTGGCATTGCCGTCACCTCGCTGGGCCACTGTCATCCGGCCATGGTGCGTGCGCTGTCCGAACAAGCCCAGCAGCTGTGGCATGTGTCCAACACCCTGACCAACGAACCCGCGCTGCGTCTGGCACGCAAGCTGGTGGACGCCACCTTTGCCGAGCGGGTGTTTTTCTGCAACTCCGGCGCTGAAGCCAACGAAGCCGCGTTCAAGCTGGCGCGCAAGGTGGCCAGCGACCGCGACCCGGCGCGTGATGAAATCATCGCCACCACCAACAGCTTCCATGGCCGCACCTTCTTTACCGTCACCGTGGGCGGCCAGCCCAAGTACAGCGACGGCTTTGGCCCGCGCCCGCAGGCGATCAGCCATGTGGCATACAACGACATCGACGCGCTGCGCGCGGCGGTCAGCGCCCGTACCTGCGCCATTGTGATTGAGCCGGTGCAGGGCGAAGGTGGGGTGCTGCCGGCGCAGCGTGACTATCTGCAAGCCGCACGCGAGCTGGCCGACGCGCATGGCGCGCTGCTGATTTTTGATGAAGTGCAAACCGGCGTGGGCCGCACTGGCACGCTGTACGCCTACCAGCACTACGGCGTTGTGCCGGATATTCTGACCAGTGCCAAGGGTCTGGGCGGTGGTTTTCCGATTGGTGCCATGCTGACCACCACCGACATCGCCAAACATTTCAGCGTGGGCACCCACGGCACCACCTATGGCGGCAATCCGCTGGCCTGCGCGGTGGCCGAAGCGGTGATCGACACCGTAAACACGCCCGAGGTGCTGGCCAATGTGGCCAGCCGCAGCGCGCAACTGCGCGATGGCCTGACCGAACTGAACCGCGCAATGCCGGTATTCAGCGAGATTCGCGGGCTGGGGCTGTTGCTGGGCGCGGTGCTGACCGAGGCGTATGCCGGCAAGGCCGGTGAAGTGGTGGCGCTGGCGGCAGAAGCCGGGGTGATTGTGTTGCAGGCAGGGCCGAATGTGGTGCGCTTTGCCCCGTCGCTGGTGATCAGCGAAGCCGAGCTGGCCATCGGGCTGGCGCGTCTGGGTCAGGCGCTGGCCCGCTGGACGGCGTGAGCGGCACTTGAGCGCCGGTCCACTGCGCGGCCTGTTGGGCGGGCTCGCGCAGGTTCAGCGCCCGTGGTGTGGCTAAGCCAGGTGCTGGTGTAAAAACGCCAGCGTGCGCTGCCAGGCCAGCGCCGCCGCAGTAGCATCGTAGCGGGCGGCATTGGTGTCATTGTTGAAGGCATGATTGATGCCGGGATAGGTGTAAACGCTATGGCGCACCCCGGCGGCCTGCAGCGCGGCGGTGAAGCCCGGCACACCAGCGTTGATCCGCTCATCCAGCCCGGCGTAATGCAACAGCAGCGGCGCACGGATGGCGGCAACGTCGCTGCTGGCCGGTGCCGGGCCGTAATACACCACGGCAGCTTGCAAGTCTGGCGCGTGCACCGCCAGTTGCCCGACCTGACCGCCCCCCCAGCAAAACCCGACCGCCCCCACCTTGCTTGACCCGGCCTGACGCAGCGCGGCCACCGCCGCCAGCGAAATCTGCCGCGCCAGCCCGGCGTCCAGCTTGGTAAACTGTTCGCGGGCCTGGTCTTCATCCGCTGGCGTGCCGCCCTGGGTAGACAGGTAATCCGGTGCCAGCACCCGGTACCCGGCCAGCGCCAGCCGGCGCGCCATGTCGCGGATATGCGGGTTCAAGCCCCGGTTTTCGTGGATCAGCACCACGCCCGCCATGCTGGCAGCGGCGGCGGTGGGGTGCACCTGATAGCCCGACAGCGCCGCGCCACCGGCCAGTGTGGCAAACTGGCCTTCCTGCGCCAGCAGACGCGAGTCGGTCGGCACACTGGCCGCCTGGGCGTAGTTGTTTTCCAGCAAGGGCAGCAAGGCATACGCTGCCGAGCTGCTGCCCACCAGCGCAGTCAACCGCTGCAGGAAATCCCGCCGGGACCACGGGGTATGGGTATAAGCATCGTAAAGCTGGATGGCAGCCTGATGCAGTTTGGGATCGAGGGACATGGGCGCTCCTGGGGAAAAGGGGGATGACACCAGCTGACTGCATCATACCCGATCCGCCCGGGCTTGCCGGGGCGTGGCTCCTCGATAACATCCGCCACCCCAAGACAAGCCCCTGGTAAATCCCGTATCCTGTCTGCCCTTTTTATGCCCGGCTCTGGCCGCCATCCCTGGCTGAAGCCGATGTGTCTGATCCTGACACTTACCCCGTGGATACCCGCATGGACGCCATCAAGATTTTTATTGCCCTTCTGGTTCTGGTCAACCCGATCGGGGCGATTCCGATTTTCATCAGCCTGACCCCGGACGCCAGCGCCAAAGAGCGCCGGCGCATTGCCAAAACCGCCTCGATTGCCGTGGCCGTGGTGATCCTCACCTTTGTGGTGCTGGGGGATTCGCTGATTCGCCTGCTGGGGATTTCCATCGGCTCGTTTCAGGTGGGTGGCGGGATTCTGGTGATGATGATTTCGCTGTCGATGATGAACGCTGCGCCGTCGGCAACCAAAACCACCCGCCAGGAAACCGAAGAAGCCGGAGGACGGGCCAATATTGCCGTGGTGCCGCTGGCGATTCCGCTGATGACCGGCCCCGGCACCATTTCCACCGTGATCATTTATGCCAGCCACGCCCACGGCTGGCTGGGGTATCTGAGCCTGGCCGGCTGCGCAGTGCTGATTGCGGCGACATGCTATCTGGCCATGATTGCCGCCACGCCGGTGTCACGCCTGCTGGGCCAGACCGGAATCAATATCGTCAACCGGATCATGGGCATGCTGCTGGCGGCCTTGTCGGTGGAGATCATTGCCGATGGGGCCATCAAGCTGTTTCCAGCGCTGGGGCGCTAGGTATGGCCGCTTCGCCGGGGTGTTTGCAGGCGTTCGGCAGGTGAGGGCATAACACTGGACAAAACCTGGCAAAAGCGCCGGGGTAGGCGCTTTTGCCAGGGAGGTCAGCTTAAGATCACACCACGAGCACGCAGGCAAAATCCGAGGTTTGCAGACTCACCAACCCGGTCAGCTTGATGGCGGCGTCGGTGGCGCTGAAGGTGTTGACGCTGGTGTTGGTGTCCAGCACCACATACGTGTCGCCAGAGAACTGGAAAGACACCAGCTTGGCTTCGCCGCTGTTGGGCAGGCCAGCGGCTTTGTCCAGCAGGCTGACCAAGGTGTCGCCCGCCGTCGGGGTGATTTGGGTCAGCGCGGTCGGTGCCGACACGCCCAGGCTTTGCGCGATGTCAAAGCGAATCTTGTCCTGACCACTGGTGAAATCCGTGATGATGACATTCGACGCCGTCTGCGCCGGATTACTGGTCAGGTAGCGGCCCATATAAAACACATCATTGCCGGCCTCGCCGCTCAGGGTAGCCACACCCGCCCCACCGCCAGCAGCGGTGGCGACGTACAGGTAGTCGTTGCCGTCGCCGCCCAGCAAGGTGTCGTTGCCACCATTGCCAGTGATGAAATCATTTCCTTCGCGGCCATTGATCAAATTATTGCCAGCGCCCCCCAGGATCATATTGTTGAGCGCATTGCCCAGACCATCGATGTTGGCGCTGCTGATCAGCACCAGGTTTTCTACTTCACCGGCAACGAGCGGCACTCTGTGGGGATTGATCATTTCCCCTACATACAACGACATGGTCACGGTGGTGCGAATTGTGTCCACGCCTTCACCGGGCAGCTCATTCACCTGGTTCATGGTGTTGTTGATGACGTAAGTGTCATTGCCCATGCCACCTCTAGCATAGGTAGGATGGGTTCCATAATTCAGATAAATCCAGTCATTCCCTGCGTCACCATACGCATATGATGTGGAGTCACCGCCAACATAAATGATGTCATTGCCGTTATCGCCATGAATGGTATCGTTGCCGCCCTGCGTGGAGCTAGTGCCAAATGAGTAAATACTGTCGTTGCCATCGCCGCCACTGAGTGAGTCGCTGCCGTTGGAGCCACGGATATAGTTATCCATGGCATTGCCCACCAGCGCCAACCCAGCTTGACCCGCATACAACTGCTCAAGATTATCGCCCAGTGTCATGGAAATCTTGCTGGTGACGGCATCCAGGCCTTCTCCTGCCAGTTCGACCACCACATCACCGGCATCATCCACCATATAGCTGTCATTGCCCAGGCCGCCCACCATCGAGTCGGCACCAATGCCGCCATCCAGCAAATCATTGCCTTCGCTGCCAGCGGTGGCGGCGTACAGGTAGTCGTTGCCATCGCCGCCCAGCAAGGTGTCGTTGCCGCCATTGCCACTGATGATGTCATCTCCTTCGCGGCCATTGATCAAATTATTACCGGCGCCCCCCAGCATCATATTGTTGAGCGCATTGCCCAGACCATCGATGTTGGCGCTGCTGATCATCACCAGGCTTTCCACCTCGCCCACCACCAGCGGCACGCCATAGTCATTGACCATTTCGCCAGCTTGCAGCGACATGGTCACGGTGGTGCGAATGGTGTCCACGCCTTCACCGGGCAGCTCATTCACCTGATTCATGGTGTTGTTGATGACGTAAGTGTCATTGCCCATGCCACCACTGGCGTAGGTACGATGGGCTCCATAATTCAGATAAATCCAGTCATTCCCTGCGTCGCCATACGCATATGATTTGGAATTGCCGCCAACATAAATGATGTCATTGCCGTTATCGCCATGAATGGTGTCATTGCCGCCCTGCATGGAGTCAGTGCCAAATGAGTAAATACTGTCGTTGCCATCACCGCCACTGAGCGAGTCGCTGCCGTTGGAACCACGGATATAGTTATCCATGGCATTGCCCACCAGCGCCAACCCAGCTTGACCCGCATACAACTGCTCAAGATTATCGCCCAGCGTCATGGAAATCTTGCTGGTGACGGCATCCAGGCCTTCTCCGGCCAGTTCGACCACCACATCGCCGGCCTCGTCGATCAGATAGCTGTCGTTGCCCAGGCCGCCGAGCATAGAATCAACGCCTTCGCCGCCATCCAGCAAATCATTGCCTTCGCCGCCATTCAGCGTGTCATTGCCTTGATTACCTTGCAGGGTGTCATCGCCAAGATTGCCGGTGATGGCGTTGTTCAGGCTGTTGCCAACCAGGGTGAAACTGCTTGTTTCTGTCAGGTTGAAACTGGTTTCTGTGGCGGACAAAGTGATGGTGTTGCCATTGGTGGTGGCCATGCTGCGCTCCAGCGTGATGTTTAGAGAGAAGTGCTTTTCCCGTTAAGTTAGGAGAAGCGATGTTGTGATAAGTCTAAGCCTTTGGAGAGATGGTATTCAATACGTAAAAACACTTGAGTTCTGTAATTTTTAAATTTTGTCATAATTTTATGTTGAATACAATTTTAATATTTAAATTATTCAAGCGGATCATCAGCTCGTGCCGTGTGACTTTTTGTGTTTTGCTGTCGGCTGATTGGTTATGCTGGCCGTTACATGTCAAGTCCCGTACGATTACACACCGTTTTTTGAACAACGCCGGCTTGTTTTTCCGCCACAGCTTCATCCACATACAATAAGGGCGCAGACCGGTTGATCTGCGCCCTACCCTGAACTGGCCACCCCGGTGGTGTGTTACACCGCCAGGTCAATCTGCTGCATGGTGCCGGCGGTGCCGTTTTCACGCAAAAACACCCCGGTGCTGCGCAGTTGGCCCTGCAGCTTGTGCTGTTCGTCCTTCAGGGAAAACTCGGTGCGTTCGCTGCCCAGGAACAGTGCACCAATGCCCACTTCGCTCAGGCTGAGCAGTTGGTCTTGGCCGGCTTCGTCCTGCGTCCACAGCTTCAACCGGGCAAATGCGGCGTCGCCTTCGTCAATCCAGCCATTGCCGTCATCGTCAAGCTGGGCCAGGTCGGCAAAACCATCGCCGCTTTGCGCGCCAAACAGCTCGCTGCCATTGTCGATGCTGCCGTTTTCATCCATATCCAGCGCCAGAAAGCCACTGCCCGACGCCAGCATGGCCATGTTTTCGGTCTGGCCATCGTTGTCCAGGTCAAAATCCCGCCGTTGATTGCTCAATTGCGCGGCGGTGCCGGCAAAATTGATCACCAGCGGGTCTTTCAGTCGTGGGCCGATGGTACGCACCTGGGTGGCATCCCAACTGATGCTGCGCGACAGCGCCAGGTCCAGCGCAAACGACACGGTTTTGCCGTCTGCGGTGGTCACCACGCCATTGGCGTTCCAGCTCAGTTGCTCTTCTTCGTGGTAGCGGGTGGTGGTGGTTTCAATAAAGGTGTTTGGCACGGCATTCACTGCCAGCGCGCGCAATTCGCTGGCGGACGGGGCGGCGGTTGCCGCGTCGGGGGCTGGCAAGGCGGCGGTTGTGCCCGAACTGGTTTGCTCGGTGGTGCTGGTCAGGTCGCGGGCATTGAACAGCTTCACATCCACGCCAAACATCGACTTCAAAATACTGACCAGCACCTGAAACGAACTGCTCAGGCCACTGTCATTGGCTTCGCTGGCGGCCTGACTGGCCTGGTTGGCTTGCGCTTTTTGCTGGGCCTGTTGCGCCAGCGATTTGCCTTCTGCGCTAAGGGTTATTTTTTCGCCGGGCTGGCTGGATGTCAGCAGCGGGCCGGCCATGCGGGTGGCCAGTTGCAGCGGCTCACGTCGGGTGACCGAGCGGGACGACTGCCGGGCACGGTGCTCGGACTGAAAGGTGATATCAGAAGACTGGATGCGCATGGCAGGCCTCGCAAGAGAAAGACGGCAGACAGCATGCTATCGGCCATGGCACGGCCAGCTTGAGAAAAATCGATACGGAACAATCAGCTAGATGCATCAGCGCCACATCGGGCCAGATGTGATGAAAAAAGAGCCGGCCTGAATTCAGGCCGGCTATCCAGACTCACGGCTTCCGAGTTGAGTGGAGGATGTCGGGTGACATCTTGCCCAGTCAAGCAGAAAACATGCCTGCTACTGAGGCGTGCGCGAAACGCGAGCGAAAATCAGTCCGGATGGCGGATAGGGTCCGGTGGTGCGATAACAATGGCATGTGTTTGGCTCAATTTTTTTCGGTTTGGGCCGATAAATTCAAGTTATTCATTCGTTCAATTGAGAGCCCTGCCATGACCCTGTCCAGCCTGAGCGATAGCTTGCGTCTGCGCCTGCAAAGTTTTGCCGGTCGGTTACGCACCACCGGCCAGCCGGCAGCTGCCACGGCAGCGGCTCAGCCTGCCCCGCCGGGCAATTTTCAGGGGGTGAGCGACCGGGTGACGCTGGGGGCCAGTCAGGAAGCCCCCACCCTGTACGACAAGCAAGGGATGCTGAGTGGGGGAAGTGACGCCACCGCCATGCGCAAGCAGGCCACCGACAAGGTGGCCGAGCTGAAAAAGCGGATGAAATGGCTGAAAGCCATGATGACCGGTGCCAGCCCGGCACAGGCCAAGGGGCTGGCCCGTCAGCTTGCGCTGGTGGCGGGTGAGCTGAAACAGGCGGTGAAGCAGTTTGCTGGCAGCAGCGGGCAGGCCGCCAGCGCGCCTCAGGCCAGCGCGGGCACACCCAGTGCGGCCAATGCGTCGGCGGATGCCAGCGCACAGGCCGCCGCACCGCTGCAGGCGGAGGGGCAGGCCATGGCGGCAGCATTGAGCGGCGACGCCGTCAGCCAGTCGTCTGCGGGTTCAGCGGAGAGCACGCCGGCGTTTGCCGGCCCTGCCGCCACCAGCAGCACCGGCTCGGCAGCCGAGGCCGACGCCAAGTCCAGACAGGATTTCATTCAGGATGCCAAGGCGGTGGCCAGCGATATCAAGCGCGCGCTGGAAGCGCTCAAGCGCAAATTGCGCCAGTCCGGCCAGGATGCGGTGCGCCAGACCGAAAAACTGCTGCACGAAGTGAGCAAGATGCTGAACGCGCTGGGCCAGCAAGCCACCCCAGCCGCTGTCAGCGGCAGTTTGACTGGCGGCAGTGAGGCAAACGTCAGTGTGGCAGGTGCAGCAACAGGTGTTGCAGAGGTGGGCAGCGTCGAAGCTGGCAGCGTCACCCCCGCAGTCAGCGCAGCGGGCCAGTAGCCCGTCATCATGGTGACTGACGGCTCGATCTGTTTCGGCATGAGCCTCACTTCACTTATCGTTCCCGCGCAGGCGGGAACCCAGGCCGTGCCACATCGTGCGCCGTGGGGGTTTAGCCTTGTGGGGCGGTCGTGAGAGCACGCACCTGCTGCGCGCTGTGGATGCCTCTGGATTCCCGCCGGCGCGGGAATGACGGGGTTGGGGCTCGGCGGGTGGTTCGCTGTGGCAAAGTAAGGTTTTGTTGTAAAAGAATAAATAGAGATGCCAGACGTCAGCTTGCTCACATATGCCCTTGCGTTTCAAGGTGATTGGAGACCAGACCTCTTTCGGCATGGGCGTCACCTGACGTGTCGTTCCCGCGCAGGCGGGAACCCAGACGGTGCCACAGCGTGCGCCGTGGGGGTTTAGCCTTGTGGAACGGTCGTGAGAGCACGCACCTGCTGCTGTACGCTGTGGATGCCTCTGGATTCCCGCCTGCGCGGGAATGACGGGGTAGGGGCGCGGCGGGTGGTTCGCTGTGGCAAGGCAAGACAAGGCTTTGTTTTAAAATAATAAATAGAGACGCCCGACGTCAGCTCGCTCACATATGCCCTTGCGTTTCAAGGTGATGGGTGACCAGACCTCTTTCGGCATGGGCCTCACCTGACGTGTCGTTCCCGCGCAGGCGGGAACCCAGACGGTGCCACAGCGTGCGCCGTGGAGGTTAGCGTTGTGGGGTGGTCGTGAGAGCACGCACCTGCTGCGCGCTGTGGATGCCTCTGGATTCCCGCCTGCGCGGGAATGACGGGGTAGGGGCTCGGCGGGTGGTTCGCTGTGGCAAAGTAAGGTTTTGTTGTAAAAGAATAAATAGAGATGCCCGACGTCAGCTTGCTCACATATGCCCTTGCGTTTCGAGGTGATGGGTGACTAGACCTCTTTCGGCATGAGTCCCACCTCACTTGTCGTTCCCGCGCAGGCGGGAACCCAGACGGTGCCACATCGTGCGCCGTGGGGGTTTAGCCTTGTGGAACGGTCGTGAGAGCACGCACCTGCTGCTGTACGCTGTGGATGCCTCTGGATTCCCGCCTGCGCGGGAATGACGGGGTAGGGGCGCGGCGGGTGGTTCGCTGTGGCAAAGTAAGGTTTTGTTGTAAAAGAATAAATAGAGATGCCCGACGTCAGCTTGCTCACATATGCCCTTGCGTTTCAAGGTGATTGGAGACCAGACCTCTTTCGGCATGGGCCTCACCTGACGTGTCGTTCCCGCGCAGGCGGGAACCCAGACGGTGCCACATCGTGCGCCGTGGGGGTTTAGCCTTGTGGGGCGGTCGTGAGAGCACGCACCTGCTGCGCGCTGTGGATGCCTCTGGATTCCCGCCTGCGCGGGAATGACGGGGAGGTGGGGGCGCGGCGGGTGGTTCGCTGTGGCAAGGCAAGGATTTGTTTTAACAGAACAAATAGAGATGCCAGACGTAAACTTGCTCACGTTCACCCTTGTGTTTCAACGTGACTGGCTACTAGACCGGGCTTACCACCAGCGCCGACGCCAGAACAGATAGCCCATGCCCCCGGCAATCGCCGCCATCAGCCCAAGCACGGCAAAATACCCCCACTTCCAGTGCAGTTCAGGCATGTAGTCGAAGTTCATGCCGTAAATGCTGGAAATAAACGTCAGCGGCATGAACAGGGTGGCAATTACCGTCAGAAAGCGCATTTCCCGGTTCAGCAGGTTGGACTGGGTGGACACATACAGATCCACCATGCCGGCCACCAGGTCGCGCTGCAGGTCTACGGTTTCCAGCAGATGCACCAGATGGTCGTACACATCGCGCAGATACAGCCGTGTTTCCGGGTCAAGCAGGCCGGAATCACCATGCTGCAGGGTCATCACCGCCTCGCGCAGTGGCCATAGCGCCCGGCGCAGCGCCAGCAGGGTCATTTTCAGGGTGTGGATGCGGGCCAGGGTGCCGGTGTTGGCCTGGCCGGCCAGCAGGCGGCTGTCGAGTTCGTCCACCGTATCGCCCAGTTGGTCGAGGGTGACAAAATAATGGTCAACAATCACGTCCAGCAGACTATAGGCCAGGTAACTGGCCCCCAGGCGGCGGGCCGGGCCCACGGCGTTTTTCAGCCGCTCGCGCAAGGGCTGAAAGCGGCCTGCCGGGCGCTCCTGGAAAGTCAGCACAAAGCCGTGGCCCAGCACCATGCTGATCTGGTCTTCGTTCAGTGTGCGGCTGGCCGGGTGGTATTCGAATACATGGGTGACAATGAAAATATAGTCGCCGTAGTCTTCGATCTTGGGCCGCTGGTGGGTATTGAGAATATCTTCCAGCACCAGCGGATGCAGGCCAAAGCGCTGGCCAATCTCCGCCATCATCGCCACATCCTGCAGGCCGTAAACATTCAGCCACAGCGTGCCAGCGTCAGGCTGGTGTGCCTGGTCGTCGCCCAGATGGGCAAACGGGGTTTCCCGGTAATGCGCGGGGTCGAATTCAATCAGCAGCAGCCGTGGCTCGGCGGTTTTGGTTTCGCCGATATGCACCAGCTCGCCCGGCGCATGGCCAGCATGGTGGCCAAGCCGGGTGGCGGTGTGTGGATGGCCAGGATGACTCATGCCTGCTGCTGGATGCTCAGGGTCAACCCGGTGCTGCGCCAGGGATCTTCTTCCTGCTTCAGTGCGCCAGCAGTGAGCGGGTTATGGTTCAGCCATTCAGCGCTGACCATCAGGCTGAAGCCCTGGCCGTTATTGCTCAGGTGCAGGGTGGGCGGCAGGTCAACCGGGCGGCGGCTGCGGCACAGCAGCACGGCCAGACGCAAGGCCAGCACCGCCGGCCAGTAGGCCGGCTGGTCGCTCAGCAGTGGCACCATCTTGTTCAGCGAGCCCTTGTGCGCCAGCACCAGATGGGCAATCTGGCGTTGCTCGCGGCGGGAAAAGCCGGGCATGTCGGCCTGTTCGACAATATAGGCCGAGTGCTTGTGGTAGCCCGAATGGGAAATCATCAGGCCAATTTCATGCAGTTTGGCCGCCCATTCCAGCTGACGGGGGATTTCCGGGTTGGCCATGGCCTCGCTGCCGGCCAGTTGGGCGTAAAACTGGCGGGCCAGCCCGGTGACCCGCTCAGCCTGGCCGGTATCGACGTGATAGCGGCGCTTGAACTGGGTGACGGTGACGTCGCGCAGGTCCTTGTGGTACTGACGGCCCAGCATGTCGTACAGCACGCCGTCGCGCAGCGCGCCCAGGGTAACCGTCATGGTCTCCACCTGCAGTTCTTCAAACACCGCCAGCATGATGGCCAGACCGCCCGGCAGCACCGGTGCACGGTCGGCGCGCAGGCCGTTCAGGTCCACCGCGTCCATGCTGCCACAGCGCAGCAGCTCGGCCTTGAGCTGCTCCATCCCGGCGCGGGTAATACCGTCCGGGCTGTAGTCGTTCAGTTCGAGAATGTCGCGCAGCGAACGGGCGGTGCCCGAAGTGCCAATCGCCAGCTGCCACTGGTCACGGGTGTATTCATGGGCAATGCGCTGGATTTCGTTGCGCGCCGCCAGTTCGGCGTTCTTGAAGTTGGCCTTGGTCAGCTTGCCGTCCGGAAAATAACGCAGACTGTAAGTGACACAGCCCAGGCCCAGGCTTTCGGTTTTTTGCGGTTTCATCCCGCTGCCGATAATGAACTCGGTAGAGCCTCCGCCGATATCCACCACCAGGCGTTTTTCCTTGCCGGCAGGCAGGCTGTGCGCGGCGCCAATGTAAATCAGCCGGGCTTCTTCGCGCCCGGCAATGATTTCAATCGGAAAACCCAGCCGGGCTTCGGCTTCGCGGATAAACGCTGCCGAATTTTTGGCCACGCGCAGGGTGTTGGTGCCCACCACACGCACTTGATCGGGGCTGAAATGGCGCAGGCGGTCGCCAAAGCGGGCCAGGCAGGTCAACGCCCGTTGCTGGGTGACGTCGTCCAGATAATTGTCGGCGGTCAGGCCGGCCCCCAGACGCACGGTGTCTTTGAGGGTGTCGAGCGGGAAAAACTGCTCGCCGTCCACGCGGACGATTTGCAGGCGAAAGCTGTTGGAGCCGAGATCTACGGCCGCAAGGGTCTCAAACGACGAGGGCACCAGAAAACCTCAAGAAGGTAAAGTATGAAGCGGGGTTGATGGGAGCCACCTGACTACCAGGCATGACATGCACAGGCCAGGCCAAGGCGGGCGGGCGCACGGTGTGGCGGGAAGGCAAGCCCGCCAGCGGCCATCGACGGCAAATCATGGCTTGTCATGATAACGGGAAACCTGTCTTAACGAAAAGCCGCCCGCAAAACGGGCGGCCTGGGCAAGCGCAGTCAGGCGCCTGACGCATTACAGATCGATGTGCTCGACGTCTTCCAGTGCGGTATGGCGAATATCCTTGCCCTTGACCAGGTACACCACGTATTCCGAGATGTTCTTGGCGTGGTCGCCAATGCGTTCGATGGCCTTGCACATGAAAATGGTGTCGATCGACATCGAGATGGCGCGCGGATCTTCCATCATGAAGGTCACCAGCTGACGGAAATTGGCGTCAAATTCGTCATCCAGCTTGCGATCCTGGCGGGTGACATCCAGCGCGCCGGCCACGTCCAGCCGGGCAAAGGCGTCGAGTGCGCGGCGCAGCATGCTCAGCGCCACTTCGGCCATTTTCTGGATTTCGCGAAAACGCGGCATGTGTACGCGGTCGGCCAGCAGGATGAGCTTGCCCATGCGCGCCACTTTTTGCGCTTCGTCGCCAATGCGCTCCAGATCGGTGATGGTCTTGATCACGGTAATGACCATGCGCAGGTCGCTGGCAGCAGGCTGGCGGCGGGCGATGATGTGCTGGCACTCTTCGTCCAGGCTGACTTCCATGGCGTTGACCAGCGCGTCCTCGGCAATCACCTTGTCCAGCTTGGCAATGTCGGATGACATCAGCGCGTCAATTGCGCCGATGATTTGCGCCTCGACCAACCCCCCCATCTGCAACACGCGGGTGCGGATGGTTTCAAGCTCCAGATCAAACTGCTTGGAAATATGCTCTGCCATGGTGGATTCCTGGGAATGAGGTTCGGTGAATGTGCAATTGTCCCGACCCTGTATGAACTTTTCATGAAGGGAACATCACTTGTGCCCGCTTGCGGGCACAAAAACATGATTTTCATGCTGAATCAGCGGATTTCCTTCACCCCTGAGTCGGTGCCCAGCAGCAAGACATGGGCGTGCTGGCGGGCAAAGATGCCGCAGCACACCACGCCGGGGATCTGGTTGATGGCGGTTTCCATCTCTACCGGCTTGAGAATTTCCAGATTGTGCACGTCCAGAATCAGGTTGCCATTGTCGGTGACAAAGCCCTGACGCCATTCTGGATGCCCGCCCAGATGCACCAGTTCGCGCGCCACCAGCGAACGCGCCATCGGAATCACCTCCACTGCCACCGGGAAAGTGCCCAGCTTGGCCACATATTTGGCTTCGTCGGCAATGCAGATGAATTCCTGGGCCGACGCCGCCACGATTTTTTCCCGGGTCAGCGCGCCACCCCCCCCCTTGATCATGTGCAGCGAGTGGTTGATTTCGTCGGCACCATCGATATACACCGGCAATTCGCCAATATTGGTCAGCTCGAACACCGGAATGCCGTGCGCCTTCAGCCGGGCGGTGGAGGCGTCGGAGCTGGACACGCAACCGTCAATCCGTCCCTTGATGCGCGCCAGTTCGTCGATAAAGAAATTCACGGTAGACCCGGTGCCAACGCCAATCAATGCGTTATCCGGCACAAAATCAATCGCCTTGCGCGCTACCGCGCGTTTTTTGTCGTCTTGGGTCAGGGTGGTCATGGTGGTCTCGCTGTTGACTTCGGTGATCCGTCACAGCAGATGCTGCGGCAGACCGGTATTATCACATAAGCGTGGCAAAGAACATGCCTGATCCGGGGCGGGTGGGCCGGGGTGCAGGCGCGTGCGCATCACGCTTTTTCAATCAGGCACACCGCCTGTGCGGCAATGCCTTCCTCCCGGCCCAGATGGCCGAGTTTTTCGCTGGTTTTGGCCTTGATGTTCACGGCGTCCATATCCAGGCGCAAATCGGTGGCGATGTGCGCACGCATGGCCGGAATATGGCTGGCCAGCTTGGGGCGCTGGGCAATCACCGTGCTGTCCACATTCACCACTTTCCAGCCGCGCCGCGCCAGGCGGGCCACGGTTTCCCGCAGCAGGATGCGGCTGTCCACGCCATGAAATGCCGGGTCGGTGTCCGGAAAATGGCTGCCGATATCGCCCAGCCCGGCCGCCCCCAGCAGGGCGTCGGTAATGGCGTGCAGCAGGGCATCGGCGTCGGAATGCCCCAGCAGCCCTTTGTCATGCGGGACGGTCACCCCACCCAGAATCAGCGGTCGGCCTTCCACCAGTCGGTGAACGTCCCAGCCCTGTCCAATGCGAATCATGCCATGTCATCCTTGTGTGTGCTCAGAAGGGCGGCGGCCAGCCGGATATCCTGAGCATAGGTCACCTTGAAATTGCGCGCATCGCCGCGCACCAGACGCGGCTGCCGGCCCAGGCGCTCGATGGCCGAGGCTTCGTCGGTAATCTCCGCCCCGCTACCGGCGGCCAGCGCGCGCGCCAGCAGGCCATAGCGGAACATCTGCGGGGTTTGCGCCTGCCACAGGCCATCGCGGGCCACGGTGGCGGCCACGCCCTGCTGGCCATCGTCGCGCTTGAGGGTGTCGGCTACCGGCAGCGCCAACAGGCCGCCGCAGGGGTCGGTGTCCAGCGTGTCAATCAGCCGGGTGAGCGCATCTGCCGGCAGGCAGCAGCGGGCGGCGTCGTGCACCAGCACCCAGTCGTCGTCTGCCAGCGCCAGCGCGGCCAGGCCGTTGCGCACGGTTTCGGCGCGGGTGGCCCCACCATGGCGCAGCACGCCCAGCTTGGCGTCGGGCCAGTCAAACTGGTCAAACCAGTCATCTTCCGGGCTGATGACCACCCAGACCTGATCCACCCTGGGCTCGGCGCACAAGGTGCGCAGGGTGTGCGCCAGGAGCGGCTGGCCAGCCAGTGCGGTGTATTGTTTGGGGGTCGGCTGGCCAAAGCGGCTGCCGCTGCCTGCCGCAGGCACCAGCACCACGCAGCGTGGCTTCATGCCGACTCCGGCGGGGTTTTCCGCCACAGGCAGCTGCCCTTGACGGCTTTGTCCAGGCCGTCCAGGTAACTTTCATGCAGGGCGGTTTCTTCGGCGCTGGCCAACTGCACCCTGGGGCGTGTGCCGCCACTGAGGCTGAGTGTCGGGCCGCCGCGTTCGGACTGGATGGGCTCGATGTCCATCAACAGGCTTTCCTGGCCACGGGTCATGGCCAGATACACCTCGCAGAGCAGTTCGCAGTCGATCAGCGCGCCGTGGAAGGTGCGGTTGGAGCGGTCCACTTCAAAGCGGTCGCACAAGGCGTCCAGGTTGTTGCGCTTGCCGGGAAACTGTTCCTTGGCCATGGCCAGGGTGTCGATCACCTCGCCCGCCTGGCTTCTGGCGCTGGGCAGGCCAATCCGGGTGAACTCCATATCCAGAAAACCCATGTCGAAGGGGGCGTTATGGATGATCAGCCCGGCACCGCGAATGAAGTCGCTGATTTGCTCTGCCACACCGGCAAACACCGGCTGGCCTTCCAGTTGGTCGAGGGTGATGCCATGGATGCGCGAGGCTTCTTCCGGGATGTCGCGTTCCGGGTGGACAAACAGGTGCAGCGAGCGGCCAGTGAGCTTGCGCCCGACCATTTCCAGCCCGGCAAATTCAACCAGCCGGTCGCCAGTGCGCGGGTTCAGGCCGGTGGTTTCAGTATCGAGAATAATGTAACGCATGAAAAACCTTGGTGTGATTCCGGGTTAGCCACCCAGGGTGTCGTCCACCCCACGGTTGGCCAGGGCGTCGGCCCGTTCGTTGAATTCATGGCCGGCGTGGCCTTTTACCCAGCGCCAGTCAATCTGGTGGGTGCTTTGTGCGCTGTCGAGCAGCTGCCACAGGTCGGCATTCTTGACCGGGGCCTTGGCGGCGGTTTTCCAGCCACGCGCCTTCCAGCCATGAATCCATTCGCTGATGCCTTTTTGCACGTACTGCGAGTCGGTGTATACATGGATGACCGACGGGCGTTTCAGGCAGTTCAGCGCCTTGATCACTGCCAGCAGCTCCATGCGGTTGTTGGTGGTGTCGTTTTCACCGCCCCACAGCTCTTTTTCGGCACCCTTGTAGCGCAACAGCGCGCCCCAGCCGCCTGGGCCAGGATTGCCCTTGCAGGCGCCATCGGTGTAAATCTCGACAATATCAGCTGTGCTCATGCCTGTTCTTTCGGGTCACCGCCGGTGGCAACACGCCCCGGCGGCTGGAACGGGCGGCGCTGCTGGCCAGCGGGGCGGGCGTCAGCAGCCGCCAGCGCGGGGTGAGCAGGCGCATGCCGCGCACCCGCTTGACCGCTTCGATGGCATACACGCCAGCCGCCAGCGGCCACCAGCGGTCGCCGGCATCTTCCATGAATCGCCAGCGCTGCAGCCAGCTTTCCCGCTCAAACGGCGGCGCATAACACAAGAACGCCCCGCCAGCCGGCTCCAGGCTCAGCAACTGCAGCCAGTCCTTCAGCCGGTTCAGCCCGATGAAATTGGCCTGCCACGGCAAGCTGTCCGGCTTGCCACGCCGCGCCAGCCCCCACAGGCTGAACGGATTGAAGCCGGTCAGGATCACCCGCCCCTCAGCCACCAGCACCCGTTCGGCTTCACGCAACACCTGGTGCGGATGGCTGGTAAAATCCAGCACGTGGGGCAGCAGCAGCAGGTCGATGCTCTGGTTGGCAAACGGCATGGCCACCGGATCGCACAGCAGGTCCACCGGGCCATGATTGCCGGCCAGGCAGCGCCAGGGCATGCGGTTTTCCCGCAGCAGCGGGTGGTCCGGCAGACCAAGCTGAACGGCGTGGTAGCCAAACACATCGGCCACCGCCCGGTCAAAATAAGCCTGTTCGCGCGCCATCACATAGTGGCCAAGCGGCGTATGCAGCCATTGGCTCAGTTCCGGCATGCCGGTCCCTCCGTTTGAAACGGTTTCATCATGCTGAAAATCTCTCCCGTTCCAGTCTTCAACGACAATTATATCTGGGTTTTGCACACCCCGACGCATGCCTTGGTGGTTGACCCTGGCGATGCCGGGCCTATTTGCGCCTGGCTGGCCGAGCAGCAGCTTGTTCTGGCCGGGGTGGTGCTGACCCATGGCCATCCTGACCATATTGGCGGCCTGGCCGGCCTGCTGGCCGCGCATCCTGCGCCGGTTTACGGACCAGGCGAGCTGGCCGGGGTGGATCATCCGGTGGACGAAGGCGACCAGATTGCCCCGCCGGGCTGGCCAGAGACGCTGACTGTCTGGGCCACGCCAGGACACACCCGCCACCATCTGAGCTATCTGCTGCCGGGGGCGGTGTTTTGCGGCGACACGCTGTTTGCCTGTGGCTGTGGGCGGATTTTTGATGGCACGCCAGCCCAGTTGCATGCCTCGCTGACCCGGCTGGCTGAGCTGCCTGACGAGACGCTGGTGTATTGCAGCCATGAATATACCTTGTCCAACCAGCAGTTTGCCGGGCAGATTGAGCCTGACAATGCCGCGCTGAGCGCCCGCCGCCTGCGCGACCAGGCCCGCCGCGCTGCCGGGCTGCCTACCGTGCCCAGCCGGATGGCAGAAGAGCGGCAGACCAATCCATTCTTGCGGGTAGCGCAACCCGCCGTGCGCCGGGCGCTGGCCGATGCGGGCTACGCGCCGCTGGACACTGACCTGCAGACATTCACCGCCTTGCGTGAATGGAAAAACCGGTTTTGAATGATTTTGGCATGTGACTCACCGCCAGGGCAGACGCTGCTGGGGCTGATGGGAAATATTTTGGCAAAATGCGCAAAACGATTGATTTTTATGGGTTGACAGCCTTGCTCAGGAAAACTAGCATCGCTGCAACTCGAAAATGAAGGTTATTTTGCCATGAAGCCCCTTGCCCCGCTCGCCCTGGCACTTTCATTGGCCTTTTCTGTCGCTCACGCCGACGACGCCCCCAATGACCCCAGCCAGCCGATGCAGGTCGGCATGCAGTTGATGCAAAGTAATGCGCATTTGTTGCGCAATGGTGACAATGTCTGGGTGCGTGTGCGCGAAGGCTTCCAGCTGACCGAAGTGGACAGCGAGTTGGTGCGTCGCCACGAACGCCTGTACAGCGCCAAGCCAGAATACCTCAAGCGCACGCTCGACCGCAGCAAGCGTTATCTGTTTCACATCATGAATGAAGTCGAGCGGCGCGGCATGCCCACCGAAATTGCCCTGCTGCCCCTGGTGGAAAGCGCCTTCAATCCTGGCGCGGTGTCCAGCGCCAAGGCTGCCGGGCTGTGGCAGTTCATGCCGGCCACTGGTCGCCACTACGGTCTGGAGCAAACCTTCTGGTACGACGGTCGCCGCGATGTGCTGGGTGCCACCAGCGCTGCACTGGACTACCTGGAAAACCTCTACGCCATGTTTGGCGACTGGAGCCTGGCGCTGGCCGCATACAACTGGGGTGAGGGCAATGTCAGCCGCGCACTGGAAAAAAACCGCGCCAAGGGCCTGCCAGAAGAATTTTCCGCCATCCGCCTGCCCAACGAAACCCGCAACTACGTGCCCAAGCTGATTGCCGTGCGCAATATTCTGGCCGAACCGGAACGCTTTGGCCTGAAGCTGGATAAGTTCGACAACCGTCCGTATTTTGTGGCGGTGAGCACCGGCAAGCATATGGATCTGGACGTGGCAGCCAAGCTGGCCGAGATGCCGATGGACGAATTCAAGGCGCTCAATCCGGCATTCAACCGTCCGATCTACGCCCACAAGCCGGGCCGTCAATTGCTGATTCCGGCCACCAAGGCCGAGCTGTTTGAAAAAAATCTGGCCGCCTATCAGGCACCACTGCTGTCGTGGCAGGTGTATACCGCCCAGCCGGGTGACAGCGTGGAAGAACTGGCCCAGCGCTACGGCATGACCCTCGAACGCCTGCGCAGCGTCAATGGCCTGGCAAGCAACGCCATTGCACCGGGCCAGCCACTGGTGCTGGCGGCGCTGAATCCGGCGGCCACGTCCGCCACCCCCAGCGCCAGCACGCTGACAATCAGCGCTGACACCGACACCACACCAGATACCCTGGCCAGCCCGGCACCGGTGGCGCGTCTGGCTGCTGCCACGCCAGTCACCCTGGCAGCTGCGGCGGCCAAAGACGCTGTCAGCGCGCCAGTCCGCACTGCTGCTGCCTCTGAGTTGAGCCGGCCCGTCGCCGTGGTGGGCGACAGCGCCAGCCCCGAGCGGGCAGATGCGCCCCGTCGTGTGGCAGCCACCCTGGTGCCACAAACCGCCAGCAGCCCTGACAGCAGCGTCAGCCGGCACACCGTGGCCGCTGGCGACACCCTGTACAACATCGCCCGCCGCTACAACCTCAGCGTGGCCGAGCTGAAAACCCTCAACCGCCTGGACGACGAGGCCATCAAGCTGGGCCAGACGCTCACCGTCAAGGGCAGCGCCAGCAGTGCCGTGGCCAGCGCCAAGCCAGCCAGCAAGCCCGAACCACGCGAAACCCGCAAGGAATACGTGGTGCAAAAGGGCGATACCCTGTTCAGCATCGCCCGCAAGTTCAATATCGACCACGACGATCTGAAAAAATGGAACCAGACCAAGTCGCTGGCCCGATTGCAGCCAGGCTTCAAGCTCACCTTGTGGACGGGTGGCCGTTAAGCCGGGCTCGCCCCATCACGCATCATTGCCGCCCGGCCCAGGCTGTTTTTACCCACCGATTTTTGCTTCATCACTCTGGTCACTCTGGCTGGGCAGCGGTGTAGTCTGCTGCGCACACCAGGCCTGCCACATGCCGCGCAAAGCCGCTTCAAACTGGCGGGTAAAACCCGCTTCATCCATCAGCCGGCTGGCTTCCATCTCGCCGCGCAGTGCCAGGCGGATGGCGTTGAGCGCCGGGATATCCGCCGCCAGCCTGGCGGCGATGTCCAGATAGCCTGCCTGATCTTGCGCCACCCACTCCGGATGGCCCACGGCATGCAGCAGGCTCACACCCATGCGCGAGACAAACCGTGTCCCTGCCAGCGTCACCAGCGGCACGCCCATCCACAGCACATCGCAGCTGGAGGTGCCGCCATTGGCCGGAAACGGGTCGAGGGCAATGTCAATCTGGTGGTAGCGCAGATACTGCCAGCGGGAATCCCGCTCTTCCAGCTGCAGACGTGCGGCGGCAATGCCGTGCTGGGCAAAACGCGCTTGCAGCTCGGCACGGGCCTGGCCGTGCTGGATGCCGGCCAGTTCCAGCAGCAGGCGCGAGCCAGGCACGCGATGCAGCAGCTGTGACCACAGCGCAATCATGTCGCTGGTGATCTTGGCGTAGTTGTTACAGCAGCCAAACGTTATCTGGCCATGCTGTAGCGCCGGGGTGGGCTGCACCGCGTAGTCGGCGCGGTGACGCAATGCCGGCTGGCGCACCATGGGCCGGTAGCAGCAAAACACCTCGGGCAGCCGCCAGAGCCGTTCGGTATAGCGCGCTTCTGCCCCGGCTGGGTCTCCATGGCCATCGCTGATGCGCCAGTGTATCCGGCTCAGCCCGCTGGTGTCGGCATAGCCCAGCCAGCTCACCTGTACCGGCGCAGGGCGATGGGCAAAGGTCAGCAGCCGGTGGCCGCCGGTATGCCCGGACAGGTCAATCAGGATGTCGATCTGATCCTGCTGAATCTGTCGGGCCAGCTCCATGGAGGTGGCACCACGCACCCGACGCCAGATATCGGCCAGTGGCCGCAACTGCTCGGTGACGGCATCCGGATTCAGGCTGGTGTCGTAGGCGATGCAATCAAACTGCTGGCGATGGCGTTCACTCCACACCGGTAACACGAAATAGGCCACCGGGTGCGAGTTAAAGTCGCCAGACACCCAGCCTACCCGCAGCCGGCGTTGCGGATTGGCCAAGTTGTCATGCCGGCGCGGCGTCGGGCAGGGGCGTTCATAGCGCAGACCAAAGCCCCGGTGCCAGTCAAACACTTCCTCAGGGGAATAACCCGGTGCATATTGCAGCGTCAGCAGCAGGTTGCTGTAGGTGTCGCTGTCGCCAGGATCAAGCGCCAGCGCCTGCTGATAGGCGGCAATCGCGGCGGTGTGCTGGCCCAGCTGGCGCAGTGCTGAACCCAAACGGCGTGGGTGGACGGCGACGTTTGGCTGGCGCGCGGCCAACTGCTCCAGCAGGGCAATCGCCGCCTCAAACTGGTGCTGGAAACGCCAGGTATCAACCTGGGCAGACAAGGCGTCCAGATGGTCTGGCTGGCGGGACAATACCTGATCCAGATAGCCTTGTGCCGAGGCAAACGCCTGACGGCGAATCTGCAGGGTGGCCAGATTCACCAGGGTGGCACTATCGTCCGGCTGGCGCTGCAATACCCGCTGGTGCATGGCCAGCGCGTCATCGAGTTCGCCACATTGTGCCAGTGCATTGGCCAGGTTGATTTGCACATGGAGATCGTCCGGATGGCGTGCCAGGGTGTGCTGCAGCAGATTCCGGGCAGCCACATAGCGCTTTTGCTGCAGATAGCAGTGGCCCAGATTATTGGCCGCCTGAGCATGCTCCGGTGCCAGCGCCAGCGCCCGCTCGAAATACGCCACGGCCTCTGCCATGCGTTGGTGCACCACCAGCACCGTACCCAGCCGGCACAGGGCCTCCACCGAGTTCGGGGTGAGCAAGGCCTGCTGATGCGCCAGTCTGATGGCTTGTGGCAGTTCAGCACTGGGTGGCTGGGTCAGGCTGAGCGCGCCGCTGGCCTGACGTGCCAGCAGTTGTTCGGCTTCGGCCAGCCAGCCCTGCCACGCTGGCTGTGCCTCCAGACGGAGCGCCTGTTGCCAGCACGCCTGGCTGGCAGCCAGATCCAGCGCCTTCCAGTGTACCCGCCCCAGCAGTGCCAGGCAGGCGGCTTGCTGGCGTGGATCGGCATTTGTGCTTTGCAATGTCTCCCGCAGCGTGGTCAGGCGCGTGCGTGCCAGAGGCCAGTTGCCGGCTTGCAGGGCGGCTTGCGCCTGCTGGTACGCGTGATCAAACTCGAACGGATCCGTCGGGGCGTGTGTGGCTGCGGTGCTCATAAGCGGTGCTCATCATCTGTTTCTGAGGAAACGCTGAAAAAATCGTCATTCTCGCAAAGACGGGAGTCCAGTGTTTTGATTTTGCTGGATTTTTCTGAATCAATCAGCGCGTTTCCAAGGGCCGTCTCAATCTGCTTGTCCTGGACCATGGCCCTGCTATTTAACCCAACAGCGAGCCAATCTCGGCAATGCTGTCAATCACCCCGTCCGCCTGTAACGCCGCCACCGATTCGGTATAACCGTAGCTGACGGCCAGCACTGGCGAGCCGTGGGCGCGGGCCGCCAGGATGTCGTTGCTGGAGTCACCCACCATCAACAGCTCGGCTGGGGCCACGCCAAACTGCCGGGCGGTATGCACCAGCGGTAGCGGGTCGGGTTTTTTGCTGGCCAGGCTGTCGCCGCCCAACACTAGACTGAAATAGTGACTCAACCCCAGCACCAGGAGCAGTGGCTGGGTGAACACCATCGGCTTGTTGGTGACGCAGGCCAGCGGCAGGCCGCGCTCAGCCAGCGCGCTCAGCCCGTCGTGCACGCCGGGATACAGCTGGGTGCCAGTGCTCAGGGTGGCCAGGTAGTGCTGCTGAAACGCGGTGCGGGCGCGGGTTTGCAGCGGGGAATCGTCCACGCTGGCGTCTGGGTTGTCGAGGATGGTGCGCGCCATCAGCATGGCGGCACCGTCTCCCACAAAGCTGCGCACGCGGGCGTCGGCCAGCGCCGGCAGACCCAGCTCGGCGCGCACGGCATTGGCGGCGCGGCTCAGGTCGGGCAGGCTGTCCACCAGGGTGCCGTCCAGGTCAAAGGCGATGGCGCGAATCGGGGTAGCAAACATGGGCGGAGCTCCAGAATCAGGCAAGGCTGCATGGTGCCTGTGTCTGTCCGACAGGGCAAGCCAGCGATGGACATGCGCCGGATGCCGTGTCAGTGTGGTACAAACACCGCAATATGGTCAGACCACTGGGCCGCGCCCATGTTAAGATGACCCGCTTTGTTCTATACGTGAACATGACAGAGATTAGGTGTTTTCACCTAGTTTCTGTGCTATCCGCTATAATCGCGAACCATTTCGCTTTTAGTGTATGGATGTTCGGGGTGCCAAAAGCCGCGCATGGTCTGGTCGTTTGGCGACCGGTCATGTTACGGATGGCTTATATCCACGCACCCCGGCAAGGTCCCCGCCCTAGTATTTGTCTTCCGTCTGCGTTATCCGCCGGCGGCTGGAGTTGTTTGCATGCCTTTTTCCCGACTGGGGTTGTCCGACCCCATCGTCCGTGCCGTGGCCGAGCTTGGTTACACGGAACCCACTCCGATTCAGCTTCAGGCCATTCCGGCAGTGCTCAGCGGGGGTGACCTGCTGGCCGGCGCGCAAACCGGCACCGGCAAAACCGCCGGCTTTACCCTGCCGATCCTGCAGCGCCTGTCAACCACCGCCCCGGCCCAGCCCAATGCCCGTCCGGGGATTCGGGCGCTGATTCTGACCCCCACGCGTGAACTGGCCGCCCAGGTGGAAGAAAATGTGCGCGACTACTCGCGCCATTTGAAACTGACCTCAATGGTCATGTTTGGCGGCGTGGGCATGAACCCGCAGGTCGATCGCCTGAAAAAGCGGGTGGATATTCTGGTGGCCTGCCCGGGCCGGCTGCTCGACCATCTGTCGCAAGGCACCATGGACCTGAACAGCGTGGAAATCCTGGTGCTGGATGAAGCCGACCGCATGCTGGACATGGGCTTTGTCCATGACATCAAGAAGGTGCTGGCCAAACTGCCGCCCAAACGGCAGAACCTGCTGTTTTCCGCCACGTTTTCTGATGAAATCCGCGCACTGGCCGACCGTCTGCTCGACCATCCGGCGCTGATTGAAGTGGCACCGCGCAACGCCACCGCCGACCGTGTGCGCCAGCAAGTGTACCGGGTAGACCGCGAACGCAAGCGCGACCTGCTGTCGCATCTGATTCAAGAGCATAACTGGCAGCAGGTGCTGGTGTTTACCCGCACCAAGCACGGTGCCAACCGCCTGGCAGAAAAGCTGGAAAAAGACGGCATTCCGTCGGCAGCGATTCACGGCAACAAAAGCCAGTCGGCGCGCACCAAGGCGCTGGCCGGTTTCAAGAGCGGCGAGCTGCAAGTGCTGGTGGCCACCGATATCGCCGCCCGTGGCATTGATATCAGCGAGCTGCCGCATGTGGTGAACTTCGAGCTGCCCAATGTGCCGGAAGACTATGTGCACCGGATTGGCCGCACCGGTCGCGCGGGTGCCGAAGGTGAAGCCATTTCGCTGGTCTGCGTCGATGAAAACAAGCTGCTGGTGGATATCGAGAAGCTGATTCGCCGTCCGCTGCCCAGCAGCCAGGTGCCGGGCTTTGAAGTAGACCCGCGCATCCAGGCCGAGCCGATTCCGAATGGCCGTAATGCCCCGCGTGGCGGCGGTGGTGGTGGCGGGCGTTCCGGTGGCGGTCAGCCGCGCAGTGGCGGCGGCCAGGGCAGTCACCACGGTGGTCCTGGCGCACCGCGCGCGCCGTCGGCCACCCCGCGTCCGGCTGGCCAGGGCCAGGCACGCACGCCGAAAAAGCCGACCTCACGTCATCATTGAGCCAGGCCTGCGCTGGCGTGGCCAATGGCGCACCAGCGCAAAAAACCGGCAGCACCTGTTTTCCAGGTGTCTGCCGGTTTTTTTACGCCCTCAATGCGTCATCACGTCCACTTTCAGCGTGTTGCCACAATTGGACGAAAACCCTTCCTGACCAGCCTGCAACAATTCGCGCAAGGTAGCCTGCGGTGGAATATGTGCCGGCAGGTTCATGTAAATGTCCACCAGCATGCCATCCGGGGTGCAGATGAATTTCATCCGTTTGTGCGCCCCCTGGCCCAAGCCCTGGTCAATCACATCGAACACATCCTGGGTGGGAATGCTGAAACCGCGATTGGCGCTCATGAACGGGCCGATTCCGGATTGATTGAATGCCTCGGTCAACTTGATTGCGGTGGCAAAATAACCGTCGGCATCCCATTCGGTCTGGCAAGTGCCATGCTTGAACCACTCGTGGCGCTGCAGGCAGGAGCCGGCTGCCGCACTGGGCATCACCTTTTTCAGCTGGTCCATGGTGGGCGGCGCAATGGCCGGCTCCGGGTAATCACAAAACGCCTTGGCCTGGGCTTGTGCGCTGCAAAAGCCATAATGCGTGCCACAGCTGCTCAGATTGGGCCACAAGCCATGCAGGGTGAAATTGCCTGCCGCCCATTCGCTCGGCGCGGCGCATTCCGGCTTGGTCTTGTGCGATTCACAAAATGCCGCCTGCCAGCTGACGGCAAACACATTGCCATCGGCCAGGCCGGGGGTGGTGCAACGGCTGGCGGTGCTGGGTGTGACTGGGGTGGAGGGGGCCGGCGTGGCGGTAAGAATGCCCTTGCCACACTGCGCCGACACCCAGCGCCCGGACGGCTGCACATAGGGCAGCTGGATGCGGTACCAGCCCGGTGTGCGGGCTGCGCTGGCATCGATCACCGGATACGCCACCCCCGGCTGCAGCCGGGCCTGATCCGGATTACGCGCCCGCGTGCCCGCTTTGGGCTGGTTCAGCGTGGCCGCACAGGCCTGGGTGGCGCTGAAGCTGCCGGCATAGCCGCTGCCCGCCGCCAGCACCGGCTGGCCCATGCTGGCCAGCGCCAGGGTCAGCCCCGCCAGCAGCAGGCGCGAGGGGGAGAATCGATAAGACGGTATGGGGAACATGGTAAGACTCCAGGGTGCAGGGTGAAATCCGGATAATTGACCATTCTCGTGGCATCATAACCCGTTTTGCATGCTGGAGTCGTTGCCGGCTCGCCTCAGCGTGAGACCGGCAGCACCCGCAAGCGGTAATCCACCGGTTTGCCTTCGCTACCCGCCCCATCACGGTACAGATACACCTTGATGGTGTAATCCCCATCATCAGGCAATTCGCCCAGCCAGCCACGGGTTTCCACGGGCTGAATGGTTTTGCCATCCGGCTGGATCACCGAAAAATAAGCCAGTGCCACCTTGCCGGTCACTTCAATGCGCACCTTGGCCCCAGCCTTGGCGCTCAGCCGGTAACTGCGACTGGTGCTGCCACTCAGGCTGCCAGACAGTGTTTGCCCCTGGTTGATACGCAACGAGCCATCGCTGTTGGCCGGGCGGGGTTTGCTGACTGGCCGGGGCTTGGGCGCGGGTTTTTTGGCTTCAGCTGCTGGTGGCGTATCCAGGCTGGCAGGCTCAGTGGGCGAGGGCGCAGCTGCCGTAGGGGCAGCGGCTGGAGCGGGAGCGATAACGGGGGCAGCCGCGGCAGTCGGGCTGGCGCTGGCAGCGTCCTGCGTCGGGTTGGCGGTGACGGTCACCGGCGTGGCCGTGGCCGATTTGACCGGCGCGGCGGCTGCGCCGCTGGGGCGCTGCAAGGGAATCACCTGCAGTGCCGGAGTGCTGTCCTGGGCCTGAGCGGTGGCGCTGGTCAGCGCGGCCAGTGCCATCAGCCAGAATGATTGGCGCATCGATACGTTCTCCTGTCAAGCCACGGTGGCGCGCTGGCCCTGCAGCCCTTGCTGTGTCGGATCATAGAGTGTACCTGTGCGACGGGGGGCATGAACAGACGCAAACGCCCGGCTGCAGGCAGCCGGGCGTCGGGCAATCCCACTCCTTCCTATTCAGCTCAGATGAGTGGGGGTGCTGAGTGGATCAGGCGCGCACATCCACATTGGCACCCAGATGCAGCGGGTTGGACGCTGCCGGCGGGGTGGCCACCGAGTTCAGCAGGGTGGCAACTGATTGGGCTTGCAGATCTTGCGATTTTTTCAGCGCAAAGATGCTGGCGGCTTGATGGACTTCAGTCGGGGCAGAAGAAACGCTGGCGGGACTCATGATGGACTCCAAAGTGTAGACACCTGCTCGACAAGAACAGGCTCAGGATGGATTGCACGCGCTTTTGCCAGAAAGTGCAATCGTAGAACTACCTAATTTGCAGAATTTTTGATGGCAATATCCGCAGGGGTTTGTTTTTAATTGCACAGCATTAATTCAAACGTTAGTTTGACTGCATGCATTGACTACGCTACAGTCAGGCTGCAGCCTCCCGGTCGCACCGGGCAGGTTATTATCAGGATACGCCTTTCGCTGGACAGTTATCGGCGACATGGCCACGCTATTTTCATCAGGAGAACACGGCATGAGCGAGCTGCAAACCCGTTTTGAACAAGCCCAGATTGATCTGAAATCACTGTCGGAACGTCCGGACAACGCCACCCTGCTGGAGCTGTACGCGCTGTACAAGCAAGCCACCGCTGGCGATGTCAGCGGCGAGCGTCCGGGCATGATGGACTTTATCAATCGTGCCAAATACGACGCCTGGGAACGGGTGCGCGGGCAATCCAGCCAGGCTGCGATGGAACGCTATCTGGACATTGCCAACCAGCTACTGGGCCGCAGCTGATTGCCCGGCACGCGGGCATTGCGGCAGGGGGCCACTAGCTGGCACCCCGTGGCGGACACTTCAAGCCGGATGCAGCGGCGTTTGCGCTCAAGCGGCAAAATTGATGCCAATGTGCTTGTGTTGCGGATAAAGCTTTGCATCACCAGGGCTTGAAAAGCCCGCATTGCCCCACAAATACCGTCTTGACAAAACTTTCTGGAGGTGCAGAACCATGCGTCAAGACAAACTGACTACCAAATTCCAACAAGCCCTGGCCGACGCACAAAGCCTGGCCCTGAGCAACGACCACGCGTACATCGAACCGCAACACCTGCTGGCGGCCATGCTGGACGATGCCGACTCTGGCATTGCCAGCCTGCTGGCCCGCGCCGGGGTCAATGCGCCGCGCCTGCGCCAGGCGCTGGCCGCCGCGCTGGAGCGCATGCCCAAGGTGCAGGGCACCGGGGGCGAGGTGAATGTCTCCCGCGACCTGCTCAACCTGCTCAATCTCACCGACAAGGCCGCCAGCAAACGCGGCGACCAATTCATTGCCTGCGAGCTGTTCTTGTTGGCGCTGGCCGAAGACAAGGGCGAAACCAGCCGGCTGCTGAAAGAGCAGGGCGGCAGCCTGCCGGCGCTGACGGCGGCAATCGACGCCGTACGCGGCGGCGATACGGTGGGCAGCCAGGACGCCGAAGGCAAGCGCGAAGCTCTGAACAAATACACGCTGGACCTGACCGCTCGCGCCCGCGAAGGCAAGCTTGACCCGGTGATTGGCCGCGATGATGAAATTCGCCGCGCCATCCAGGTGCTGCAACGCCGCACCAAGAACAACCCGGTGCTGATTGGCGAGCCGGGGGTGGGCAAAACGGCGATTGTCGAAGGCCTGGCCCAGCGCATTGTCAATGGCGAAGTGCCGGAAAGCCTCAAGCACAAGAAGCTGCTGGTGCTGGATCTGGCTGCGCTGCTGGCCGGGGCCAAGTTCCGTGGCGAGTTTGAAGAGCGGCTGAAGGCCGTGCTCAACGAGCTGGCCAAGGATGAAGGCAACACCATTGTGTTCATCGACGAAATCCACACCCTGGTGGGGGCCGGCAAGGCCGAAGGCGCGATGGACGCCGGCAATATGCTCAAGCCGGCGCTGGCGCGCGGCGAGCTGCACTGCCTGGGGGCCACCACGCTGGACGAGTACCGCAAGTACATCGAAAAGGACGCCGCGCTGGAGCGCCGCTTCCAGAAAGTGCAGGTCAGCGAACCGAGCGTGGAAGACACCATCGCTATCCTGCGCGGCCTGCGGGAGAAGTATGAAATCCACCACGGTGTGGACATCACCGACCCGGCAATTGTCGCCGCCGCTGAACTGAGCCACCGCTACATCACCGACCGCTTTCTGCCGGACAAGGCCATCGATCTGATTGACGAAGCCGCCAGTCGGATCCGGATGGAAATCGACTCCAAGCCGGAAGCGATGGACAAGCAGGAGCGCCGGCTGATCCAGCTCAAGATTGAACGCGAAGCCGTGCGCCGCGAAAAGGACGAAGCCTCGCAAAAGCGCCTGAGTCTGATCGAAGACGAAATCCGTCGCCTTGACCGGGAGTATTCCGACCTGGAAGAAATCTGGAAGGCCGAGAAAGCCGCCGTGCAGGGCGCACAAACGATCAAGGAGCAGATCGACCGGCTGCGCACCGACATGGAAGACGCCACCCGCAAGGGCGACTGGCAAAAAGTTTCCGAACTGCAATACGGCACGCTGCCGCAACTGGAAGCTCAGCTCAAAGCTGCCGAAGCTGGAGAAAACCCGGCTGGCCAGAAAAGCAACCGCCTGCTGCGCACCCAGGTAGGTGCCGAGGAAATTGCCGAAGTGGTCAGCCGCGCCACCGGGATTCCGGTGTCCAAGATGTTGTCCGGCGAGCGCGAAAAGCTGCTGAAAATGGAAGATGTGCTGCACCAGCGGGTGATCGGCCAGGACGAAGCCGTGCGCGTGGTGGCCGATGCCATCCGCCGTTCGCGTTCCGGCCTGTCCGACCCCAACCGGCCCTATGGCTCCTTCCTGTTTCTCGGCCCGACCGGGGTGGGCAAGACCGAACTGTGCAAGACGCTGGCCGGCTTTTTGTTTGACAGCGAAGAACACATGATCCGCGTGGACATGTCGGAATATATGGAGAAGCATTCGGTGGCCCGGCTGATTGGCGCGCCACCGGGCTATGTGGGCTACGAGGAAGGCGGTTATCTCACCGAACAGGTGCGCCGCAAGCCGTATAGCGTGATTCTGCTTGATGAAGTGGAGAAAGCCCACCCGGACGTGTTCAACATTCTGTTGCAGGTGCTGGACGATGGCCGGCTGACCGACGGCCAGGGCCGCACGGTGGACTTCCGCAATACCGTGGTGGTGATGACCTCGAACATGGGCAGCCAGCTGATTCAGTCCATGGCCACCGACGACTACGAACTGGTCAAACTGGCGGTGATGGGCGAGGTGCGCACCCACTTCCGCCCGGAATTCATCAACCGGATTGACGAAGTGGTGGTGTTCCATGCGCTGGACAGCCAGCACATTGCTTCGATTGCCCGCATCCAGCTCAAGCATCTGGAAAAACGTCTGGCGGCGATGGAGCTGCAGCTGGAGGTCAGCGACGCTGCACTGGCCTTGATCAGCGAAGCGGGTTTCGACCCGGTGTATGGTGCGCGTCCGCTCAAGCGGGCCATCCAGAGCGAAATCGAAAATCCGCTGGCCAAGTCGATTCTGGCTGGTCGTTATGCGCCCAAATCTGTCATTCGTATCGACGCCCAGCACAACAAGCTGGTGTTTGCCTGAGTCAGCGATACGCCGCGCCGTGCAAGCCCTGCCAGTCTGGCAGGGCTTTTTTCATCTTAGGTGCGGCTGATGGCAGCGCCCACCGCGCGGCGGTGACGTTAACCTGCTGATATTGAATGCCATGATGTGAATGGATAATAGCATAATATGCTTGAAATTTATTTGAATGGAATATATTATCCGCAACTGTTGCAGTTAAGCTTGCGTTAAGCTTGGCTGATGATAGTATGGAAGTGTCCATCATCTGTTCAGACAAGAAAAGATGCAAAACCCAATAAAACAAAAAATTTCTTTAATTTTCAATGTTTTATGAATTCAAGTATATTACTCCTGCACTGGATAAAGCCCATTTTCCATGTGTGGCTTTAATTGTCATGCTGCTGTCCGGCCTTGAGCGGAGCATTTCAACCGCCGCATTGGCTTAAGGGACTGGCAGGGTGCACAAATTTCCGCCAGTTTCTGCTGTTGTGATAGCTCATGACATGGCAGTATACATTGGGCTATAATACTAAACCTTTGTTCATTTATTTGTCTGCTGGCGCGCCGGTTCAGCTTGTGCTGGCCAGTGGCTGCGCCGCACTGCCGGAAGCTGACTCCCGATGAAAAACCTGTCTGTACGCACACAACTTCTGGCCCTGGTGATCCTGGCCGTGGTGGGCTTTCTGGCGCTGGGCGGCATGGTGCTGCGCTCGGAATACCTGGCCTTGCGCGCCGCCAGCGTGGACAAGCTGACCACGCTGACCGAAAGCGCGCTGTACATCATCCGTCACTATGAAGAAGCGGCCAGCCAGGGGCAGATGGGCGAAGCTGACGCCAAGGCACAGGCCAAGCGGGCGGTGATGGCATCGCGCTACGGCAAGGATGGCTATTTTTTCATTTTTGACGCCCAGCTCAATTACGTGGGCCACCCGCTCAAGCCGGCGCTGGACGGCACCAGCGTGTACAAGCTGAAAGACGCCAAGGGGCGGAATCTGGGCGAGCTGTTTGCCAAGGCGGTGGCCGATGGCAGTGGGCTGGCATCGTATGACTGGATCAAGCCAGGTGACTCGGACGAAACTGAAAAAATCTCCAGGGTATTGCGCAGCCAGCGGTGGCACTGGGTGGTAGGCACTGGCCAGCATATTGAAGACATCAACCGCGAAATCTGGCAGTCGGCCATCAATCTGCTGGTGATCATGGGTCTGGGCACGCTGCTCTTGCTGCTGGCCGGCATGGCCATTGCGCGCAATATTGTCCGCCAGTTGGGCGGCGAGCCGGTGTATGCCGCCGAAGTGGTGGCCAGCATTGCCAGCGGCAACCTGAATACCCCGATCATCGAGCGCGGCCAGGGCTTGCTCAGCGCCATTGCCAGCATGCAAACCCAGCTGCGCACCATGGTTGGCCAGGTGGCCGAGCAGGCCAACCGGCTGATGGACATGTCCAAGGGCTTATCCGGCCATGTCGAGCATCTGTCCACCGCCGCCCAGAGCCAGAGCGAATCGGCCTCGGCCATGGCCGCCTCGGTAGAGCAGATGACCGTCAGCATCAATGAAATTGCCAGCCATGCCGGCGAGGCGCGCGATATCAGCCAGAATGCCGGCCAGCAGTCGCATGACAGTGGTCAAGTGGTGCGCCGTGCCGCCGAGGAAATGGCCGAGATCAATGGTTCGGTGGAGGCTGCATCGCATACGCTGACCACGCTGGTGCAGGACGTGGGGGGGATTAGTTCGATTGTCGGGGTGATTCGTGACGTGGCCGACCAGACCAATCTGCTGGCGCTCAACGCCGCGATTGAAGCTGCCCGCGCTGGTGAACAAGGCCGGGGCTTTGCCGTGGTGGCCGATGAGGTGCGCAAGCTGGCAGAACGCACCGCCAAGGCCACCGGGGAAATTACTGACCGAATTCACCATATCCAGCACTTGTCCGGCCAGTCGCGCGCCAGCATGGACGCCGCCGTGCAGCGGATGACCGATGGCGTGACCCTGGCGCGTGAAGGCGGCGAGGCGATTGGTACCATCGAAAGCCACTCCAATCAGGTGGTGGCCACGGTCAACGATATTTCCCTGGCGCTGAAAGAGCAAAGCCTGGCCAGCAACGACATTGCCCAGCGTATTGAGCAGATTGCCCGTGGCGCTGGCGACACCGCTACGGCGGTGCAGGCGGCGGCGCAGGCCAGCAGCGAAATGCACGCCGTGGCCGCCAGCCTGCAAACCTCGGTGCGTGGTTTTCGTACCTGAGTCATGAACGTTGAGCCATGAAAGCCATGAAAAAGCCCTGAGCAATCAGGGCTTTTTCATGATGGCTGCCGGATAGCGCTTAAGGAAACGCTGAAAAAATCGTCATTCCCGCGAAGGTGGGAATCCAGGGTGTTGCTTTTGGCAAAAACGATTTTTCCGAATCAATCAGCGCTTCCTTAACGCCAGAACTGATACCACGGCATATCCTGATACACCCAGGGCGATTTCAGATAGCGGCTGTTCGGGTAGCTCGTGACCAGCACTCGCTGGCTGTCTTCGGCCAGTTTCGGCAGTTTCAGCTCGGTGTAGGCGGTGACCATCAGCGCCAGGGCTTCTTCGGTGTAACCCGCGTCGGCAAACTCGCGAATGGTGGCCTGGGCGCGGTTGACCGCCGCCAGGTACGCCTTGCGTTTCATGTAATAGCGCGCCACGTGCATTTCATTGGCGGCCATGGCGTCCACCAGGATGGCCATTTTTTTCTTGCCGTCTTCCGCATACGGGCTTTGCGGGAAGCGGGTAATCAGCTCGCGAAACGCCTGGAACGACTCGCGCGCGGCGCGCGGATCGCGTTCGGACAAATCCTGCCCGGTCCAGCGGGTCAGCAGCGATTCATCTTCGTTGAAATGCACCAGGCCCTTCAGGTAGTAGATGTAATCCAGGTTGGGGTGGGCCGGGTGCAGTTTGATGAAACGGTCGCACGCCGCCAGCGCCAGCTGGGCTTCCCTATCCTTGAAATGGGTGTACGCGAGGTCCATTTGCGCTTGCTGCGCAAAGCGTCCGTACGGAAAACGCGCTTCCAGCGTTTCGTATAGCTGCACAGCGCGCGTATAATTGCCACTGTTCAATTCGTCGCGGGCCTCGCCGTAGAGTCTTTCTACCGGCCAGCCTCGCGTTTCATCAGCAGGTCCCTTGGTGGACGAACATGCCACCAGACCTGCCGCCATCAGCATTGCAGCAACGATTTTTTTCATGAGCCATCCTTACGACAGTTCCGAAGATTATAACGACTTATCCGAAAACCGTGTCGTCCAGATACCGACGGAATTGGCAGGCGAGCGGCTGGATGCCGCTCTTGCCCGTTTATTTCCGGTGTATTCGCGCTCACGGCTGCAACAATGGATCAAGGACGGCCACGTGTTGGTCAACGGCGAAACCGCCCTGGGCAAGCAAAAGATGTACGGTGGCGAGCAGATTCTGCTCGACGCCCCGCCCCCGCCAGAGATCAGCGCATTCACCGCCGAGGACATTCCGTTCCCGGTGGTTTACGAAGACGAACACCTGCTGGTGATCGACAAACCCGCCGGGCTGGTGGTGCACCCGGCGGCCGGCAATTGGTCCGGCACCCTGCTCAACGGCCTGTTGCACTACTGCCCCAGCCTGACCCAGCTGCCGCGCGCCGGCATTGTGCACCGGCTGGACAAGGACACCAGCGGCCTGATGGTGGTGGCCAAAACCCAGCTGGCGCAAACCGACCTGGTGCGCCAATTGCAGGCGCGCACGGTCAAGCGCCATTACCGCGCCGTGGCCGACGGCCTGGTGCGCCAGTCCGGTGCCATCGACGCCGCCATTGGCCGCGACCCACGCAACCGGCTGAAAATGGCCGTGGTGAATTTTGGTGGCAAGCCGGCGGTCACCCATGTGGAAGTGGTTGAACGCCTGCTGGCGCACACCCTGGTGGAATGCCGGCTGGAAACTGGCCGCACCCACCAGATTCGCGTACACATGCAAAAAGCCGGGCACCCGCTGGCGGGTGATCCGCTGTATGGCAATCCGCGCCACGCCATGAGCAATACCGCCCGCGAGGCGGTGGCGCTGCTGGGCCGTCAGGCGCTGCACGCCTACCGGCTGGCGCTGGTGCATCCGGCGACGGGCGAAACGCTGGAATGGAAATCCCGCCTGCCTGCCGATATCCGCGCCTTGCTGGCGGTACTGCGTGCCGAAGCGGGCCACGCTCACCACGCGCCGGACCTGGACGACGACGAGGATGACGGTGACGACGATGGCTGGGAGATCATCTACACCCGCGAGGAGTAACAAACGCGCGGCAAAACCCGTCTTGGCGCAGGCTCCGGCAGTGCTGTCGCTGCCATCTGGCATTCCCCCTAGCCAAACCGGCGCGGGGGTTTTATAATCCGACGCTCTTACCCGGAAGCGTGGCTGAGTGGTTTAAGGCAGCGGTCTTGAAAACCGTCGGGGATGTGAGTCCCCCGTGAGTTCGAATCTCACCGCTTCCGCCAGATCAAAACAAAACCCCCTTGAGCAATCAAGGGGGTTTTGTTTTGATCTGGTCAGTGTGGTGTCGTGGCCAGGACAGCTCCCGTGTCAAATGGGCAGGATAGCACCAGGGCTAGTAGCCAGTCACGTTGAAACTCGAGGGTACCTGCGAGCAAGCCGACGTCGGATGTCTTGCTTAATTTCTTTCAACACAACATCTTAACTTGACACGGCGAACCATCCGCCGCACCCCACCGCGTCATTCCCGCGCAGGCGGGAATCCAGAGGCATCCACAGCGAGCGGACTATCCGGTAACGCTCAACCCCCACAGCGCACGCTGTGGCACGGCCTGGGTTCCCGCCTGCGCGGGAACGACACGTCAGGTGAAACGCATGCCGAAAGCGGTCTAGCTGCCAGCCAGCCATTTGGTTCATATCATCGTGACTGGCTACTAGGGCAAAAAGCGCCAACGCCATGGACGCCAACCAGCCGGCGGCGCTTTTGCAGTGACAACGACACACCCATACCCAATCCCGCCCCCGCCGATATAATACCCCCCTCTTCTTGCTGTCCCCCGGAGGCGCCATGTCCACCACCCTGCCCGCTGTCTTGATTGTGGACGATGAAATCCGTTCGCTGGAAACCCTGCGCCGCACGCTGGAAGAAGCGTTTGAAGTGTTTACCGCCGCCAGCACCGACGATGCGCTGGCCATCCTGCAAAGCGAGTTTGTCCATGTGGTGATCAGCGACCAGCGCATGCCGGACATGACCGGGGTGGCGTTCCTGAAAATTGTCCGCGAGCGCTGGCCTGAGGTGGCACGCATCATCCTGTCTGGCTACGCCGACAACGCCGACATCATTGCCGCCATCAACGAAGCCGGGATTTACCAGTACCTGCTCAAACCCTGGCGGCCAGATGCGCTGCTGCTGACCGTGCAGGGCGCGGCGCGGCTGGGAATGTTGCAGCGGGAAAACGAGCTGATCAATATCGAGCTGAAAGCCAGCGAGCCGTGGATGCGCAGCCGGGTGGCGGCCAAGCGCCAGCAGGCATCGGATGCGTTTGCCATGAGCAGTATCACCCGCGCCGCCAACAGCCCGCTCAACCGCATCTGCACACTGCTGACCAAGGTGGCGATACACGACATTGCCGTGCTGATTGAAGGCGAATCCGGGGTGGGCAAGGAGCTGCTGGCGCGTGCGCTACATTACGCCAGCCACCGCGCCCAGCGCCCGTTTGTGGGCGAAAACTGTGCGGCGCTGCCTGAGCAGTTGCTGGAAAGCGTGCTGTTTGGCCACAAGCGCGGCGCGTTTACCGGAGCCTATCAGGACCACGTTGGGCTGTTTCAGCAGGCTGACGGCGGCACCATCTTTCTGGACGAAATCGGCGAAACTTCGCCAGCGTTTCAGGCCAAGCTGCTGCGGGTGCTGCAGGAAGGCGAAATCCGCCCGGTGGGCAGTTCGCGCTCGCTGAAGGTGGATGTGCGCGTGGTGTCGGCCACCAACCGCACCCTGGCCGATCTGGTGCAGCAGGGGCGTTTCCGCGAAGACTTGTACTACCGGCTGTCGCCGTTTGCCGTGGTGACGCCGCCGCTGCGCGAGCGCCCGGAAGATATTCCGCTGATTGCGCTGGATTTGCTCGAACGCATGCGCGCCAGCTTTGGCCAGCCCGACGCGCTGTTCAGCCCGGCCACGCTGGTGTGCCTGCAAAACTACCGCTGGCCGGGTAATGTGCGCCAGCTGAAAAACGAAATCCAGCGCATGCTGGCGCTGGCCGAGGGTGCCGTGCTCAGCCCGGACTTGCTGTCGCCGCAGGTGCTGCACGCCGGCGATGAATCGCAGCAGGAAGAACTGGCGTTTCTGGGCAGCGTGCGCGGTGACCTGAAAGAACGGCTGGACCAGCTGGAAAGCCAGATCATCCGCGAAACCCTCACCCGCCACCGCTGGAACAAAACCCGCGCCGCCAGCGAGCTGGGCCTGTCGCGGGTGGGCCTGCGCAACAAACTGGTGCGCTACGGGCTGGAACCCAAGGGCTGATGGCGATGATCGTCGGGGGCAACACACGCTTATTTGCGCACCCGTCCCAGCGTCAGCCCGTACAGTGCCATGCGCGCCAGCTTCTTCAGGCTGGGAGCCAGCATCAGGCTATACCAGGAAAATTTCCAGTACGCGGTTTTATGCCGCAACGACAATAATTTGTCGCCGTAGGCAACCATCACATCGTCCAGATAAGCCAGATCCAGCGCCAGAATCAGGTTACAGCTGTTCAGGTGGTCAATGTGGTTCTGGGTCAGCGTGGCGCTGGCGCGGGTTACATTATTGTGATGGCGGCGATAGCGGCCCAGCACTTCATCCAGATAGTGAATTTCACCGCCGTTGTGCAGGGTTTCCACCCAGTACAGCCAGTCAGACGCCACGGGAATGGCCGGGTTGAAGCCATGTTTTGGGGTGCGCTCGCGGCGCACCATGGTCGAGCAGGCACCATTGAAGGTGCCATGGCGGATGGCGGTGTGCACATCACCGGACAGCTTGGTTCTTTCATTGAAAAAATACAGCGTGGCGTCGGTTTCCGACTGGAACACATCCAGATTGTGGTAGCACACGCTGCAGTGCGGGTGCGCTTCCATATGCGCCACTTGCTTGCTGATCTTGCCGGGCAGCAGCAGGTCGTCGCCGCCGGTCCAGGCAATGTATTTGCCGCTGCAGGCAAAGTGGGCCAGATTCGAGTTGGGGGTAATGCCCTGATTGCTGGCCGACAGGCGCAGCACAAAACGGCCAGGGTAGCGGGCGGCGTAATCGTGCAGCATCTCATGACTGCCATCGCGCGAGCCATCATCGGCCACCACGATTTCGATGTTCGGGTAGTCCTGCGCCAGCGCCGATTCAATGCATGCTTGCAAAAAATCTTTCTGGTTGTAGGTGACGATTGCCACGCTCACCAGTGGCAGGGGGGTGGGAGAGTTCAAACGGGTTTCCTTTACAGACAGACAAGTTATTCTGGGGCCATCACAGGCAGGCATCTCGCTCCCGCGAAGCTGGGGATTCAGGCCATCAAAGAGAAAAAACCGATTCTTCAGGGCAACTGCGTTGAGTCTGGCTTGCCTGCCCGGTATAAGCGCCAATGGATCAGGCCCGGCGTGCCGGGCCTGATCCATTGGCTTGCACCACCAGCGCTGGACGCCGCTTCCAGCGGACTCAGGCCGGGTGAGTCAGGCGCTGCTGGATTTCCGAGAAGGTTTGCGGCACGCGGATGAAGTTCAGCGAAACGCCCAGCCGGCGGGCAATATGCGAGGTGGAAAACAGCCCGCACAGCTCGTGATGGCCGCTGTGGGCATTATGCTCGACTACCAGCGCATGTTGACGGCCCAGCTGTTTCATCGTGGCAATCAGCTGGCCCACCTTGGCGTGGCTGACATCCTTGAGCATCAGCGTGTCCAGTTCGGCGCGCGGGGTCATTACCTCGCGCACCAGCAGTTCGCTGTGGCGTTTGCCATCCTGGTGGATGCGCTGCATGGGCCGTTCGCCAAGCACGTCGGTGGCGGTGACCAGGCCGGTCAGGTGGCCTTCGTCATCGGTGATGAACAGCAGGCGGATGGCGCGGCTGACCATCAGCGCATGGGCGGCGTCCAGCGTGGCGTCTTCGATGATGCTGACCGGATCAAGCACGCGCAGGTCGGTCATCACCTCCAGCGCACAGCTGTCGTGGGTTACCGGGCGACCAGGGCGGTCTTCCAGGTGCAGCAGATCGGTGTTGGCGGGCAGCGGGGTGGTGGGCAGGGGATGAAACAGGGCGTCCATTTTGAATCTCCTCACTTTGTGGCCTTATCGCCGGCCAGGCTGGCGGCGTGGCTGTTATGGGGGATCTTACCCGCGTTGGGGGGATCCTGATTCGATTCTAGCAGCCCACCCCGGCGAATCCAATCCAACTCACCCGGCAATTCATGCCGATTTGCGCCAGCGCAAAAAAATGCCGATTGAATGAGGTGATTACGTCTGTGGCGCGTCACCGGGGGGGCGGGCCGGGGTGGCCAAGGGCAGGGTTTTGCCCTGCGCCACACTGTCGGCCAGCAGCGCCGCCATCTGCGCCTGACAACCCGGCTCGGTAAACAAGGCCCCCCGGCTGGGCAGCCGCTGGTAGCACCAGCGCTGTCCCTCCAGTGGAAACTCCAGCAATGCCGCGTGCAGATAGCCACGGTCGCTAGCTTGTCCGGCAGGTGCATACAGCGGATCGCCCAGAATCGGCACGCCCAGGCTTTTCAGCGCCACCCGCAGCTGGTGGGTGCGGCCCGTGTAGGGGCGCAGCAGATACAGGCGCAGGCCGGGGGCCAGGCTGCAGCTGTCAAACCAGGTGATGGCCGGATTGTGCTGGCTATGCAGCAGCTTCCAGCCGCCACGGCGCGATTTGTCCATATCGCCCTTCACCCAGCCCTGTTTTTTGCTGGGTTTGCCCGGTGCAATGGCCAGATACAGCTTGCCCACCTCGCCTGCCTGCCAGGCGCGGCCCAGTTCGGCGGCGGTGGCGGGGTCGCGGGCAAACAGCAGCAGGCCGGATGTCATGGCATCCAGCCGGTGCACCGGGTACAGCGCACTCAGCCCGGTGTGGGCGCGGATGGCGTCCAGCAGGCCATGCTCGGCCTGTTCACGATGAAAAGACACATCCGGATGCTTGTCGATCACCAGCCAGCGTGGGGTCAGCGCAATCAGGTCAAACATCGTCAGCTCCGGTTGCGGGTAAGTCTACCAGCTCGGTGTCGTCGTGGGCGTAGGCCGGGGCGCAGCAGCACAACAGCACCAGCGCATCAGGGCCGGGGTTGTCCAGCCAGTGAACGCAGCCGGGGGGAATCAGCGCGGTATCGCCGGCTTGCAGCCAGTGGCGCTGGCCATCGCGGTGCAGCCAGCCATGGCCCTGGGTGACGTGATACAGCTCCTCGCTACGCCGATGGCAGTGGGCCAGGGTCTGGCAGCCGGCGGGCAGACGGGCTTCGGCCAGGCTTTGCGCCTGGTTGCCGTGCACCGATGGGTGCATCAGCTCGCGGATTTCCGAGCCGTCCTTGGTCAGGTAGGCGGTCTGTTCGGCGTAGTGGCTCAGCGTCATGGGCGGCGCTCCGGGGCATGGCGGCGTTTTTGTGCGCGCAGTAAAAAGCGGTTGGGGTGCAGGGCCTCCAGCAGCGGGCCGGGCAGCGGGGCCGGGTCGCCGTGCAGGGCAGCGGCCAGCGCTTCGCCGGCCAGCGGCGCGGTGATCAGCCCGCGTGAGCCATGCGCCAGCGACACATACAGCCCCGGCCACCACGGCGCAGCCGGGCCAGGCTGGCGCGGGCCGCAGCGCTCTGGCGTGGGGTAGTGCCGGGCAAACAGCTCGGCTTGCGCCACCGGGCCTACCAACGGCAGGTAGTCTGGGGTGGTGGCGCGCCAGCCAGAACGGCCGCCCAGCTGCGCCGGCGTCAACGCCGCACCGCCCAGTCGCGCCCAACCGTCGGCGGTGAGCGTGGCCAGTTTTTCCAGGTTTTCCTGATGTTCTTCGGTGGTCACCGCCAGTTCAGTCTGCTTGAAGCGGAAGGTGGCCCCAAAGCAGTGCTGGCCCAGCCGGGCCGGTGAAATATACGATTCTCCGCACAACACCGCACGCAGGGCCTGGCTGGCCGGGGTGGCGGCAGCGTGCGACACCTGGCCGCGAATCGGGTTCAGCGGCAGGTGCGCCAGTTGGGCAAACCGGGCGGCGTGATGGGCGGTGGCCACCACCACCACCGGGCTGCGCCACTGGCGGCCATCGCGGGCGTGGGCCAGCCAGTGCTGGCCATCGTGGCTAAGGGTGTCGATGGTGCAGCCCAGTTCCACGCTGATGCCTGGCGTGGCGGCCAGTTGCCGCACCCAGGCCGGTGGATGCACCCAGCCCCCCTGCCCCAGCCACAGCCCGCCGTGGTCGAGCGTCAGCCCGGTCAGGGCGCTGGCCTGTTCGGCGCTGACGGCGTGCAGCACCTCGGCGGGCAGACCCAGCGCGGCCAGGCCGGCGTGGCGCTGCTGCTCGTCGGCGTCAAAGCCCAGCTGGACAATACCGCAGGCGTCCCACGCCTCGCCGCGCGGCAGGCCGTGGTGCAGCTGGCGCAGGCTGTAGGCGTAGCCAGACAGCAATAGCCGGGTCAGCGGGGTGAGGTGTGGCGACAGCTTGGTGTGCAACACGCCCTGAGCGTTGCCGGAAGCGCCGTCGGCCAACTGTGCCTGCTGCTCCAGCACGGTGACTTGCCAGCCGCGCCGCGCCAGGCTGGCCGCCGCCGCCGCACCCGAAATCCCGCCGCCAATCACCAGTGCCCGCTGTTCGCCAACATGCGCCGGCCAGGCATACCACGGCGGCTGCCAGGCGCAGGCCGGCTCGCCCTGCCAGTTGCCGCACAACATATGCCATTTATAGCGAAACCCGCGCGCACGGCGCACGCTGAAGCCGGCCTCGGCCAGCCCACGCTTGACCACGCCCGCCGAGGTAAAGGTGGCAAAGCTGGCCTCTGGTGCCGACAGTCGCGCCAGCTGGGCAAACAGTGCGGGCGACCATAATTCCGGGTTGCACGCCGGGGCAAAGCCATCCAGAAACCAGGCATCCACCTGGCTGCTGGCCCGATCCAGCTGCGGCAGGGTGTCCAGCGCGTCGCCCACCAGCAGGGTCAGGGTGACGCGGTCGGCGTCAAAATGAAAGCGGTGCCAGCCCGGCGGCAGCACGGCGTACTGCGCCTGCAATTGGTGGGCCAGCCCGGCCAGCTCTGGCCACAAGGCCAGCGCCTGCGCCAGCTCGGCAGGGGCCAATGGGTATTTTTCTGTGCTGATGAAATGCAGCCGTGCCTGCGCCGGGGCGTGCTGACGCCACAGCTGCCAGGCGCAGAGAAAATTCAGCCCGGTGCCAAAGCCGGTTTCGCCAATCACAAAGCGTCCGCCTTGCGGCAACGCCGCCCAGCGCTCGGCCAGGTGGTTATGTTGCAGAAACACATGGCGACTTTCGTCCATGCCGCTGTGGCGGGAAAAATAGCGGTCACCAAAGCGGGTGGACAGCGGCTGGCCATCTTGCCAGTCAAGCAGGGGAGAAGCAGAGGAGGTCATGCGGGCGCGGGGCGGGGTCAGACAGAAAGGCGTGATGATAAACCGGCTGGCGGGTGCTGTGTCGGGGGATGGCATCTGTCGCCGCCCCCTCGACCGGTTGTGGGCGCTGCTTAATCGGCAAATCGCGCCGGGGTTTTGCGCATGCTGGCCATCACTGCCTGCTGGATATCCGCCGACAGCAGCATGGCGGCGTTCCAGTTGGCCACATATTCCAGGCTGTCGGCCACGCTGTGGTCGCGGCTGTAGTTGAGCACCTGCTTGGTGCCGCGCACCGCCAGCGGCGATTTGCCGGCAATCTCGGCGGCCACCTGGCGGGCATGTGCCAGCAATGCCTCCGGCGTATCCAGCACCCGGTTGACCAGCCGCAGCGCGGCAGCTTCGGTGGCGTCCACCCGGCGGCCAGTCAGGCACAGCTCGCGTGCCACGCCTTCGCCCACAATGCGCGGCAGCCGTTGCAGGGTGCCCACATCGGCGGTCATGCCCATGTCGATTTCACGCACGGCAAAATAGGCATCGGCGCTGGCAAAGCGGATGTCGGCGGCAGTGATCAGGTCGATGGCACCGCCGACACAGGCACCGTGAATGGCGGCAATCACCGGCTTGCGGCAGTGTTCCAGGCTGGAAATATCCCCCTGCAGCTGCAGGATCAGCCGGCGCAGCGCTTCGCGCTTGCGGCCTTCGCAGTCGTTCTGGATGGTTTGCTGGATATTCATCAGCATGGCCAGATCAATCCCCGCGCAAAAATTCTTGCCCGCGCCGCTGAGGATCACTACCCGCACTTCCGGCGTGTCGTCAGCCCAGCGCAGCGCGTCGTGCAGCGCCTGCCACATGTCAGCGTCAAAGGCGTTGGATTTGTCCGGGCGGTTCAGCGTCAGCTGGGCAATGCCATCGGCCAGTTCGGTGCGCACAGAGGGATGGGTCACGACAATCTCCTGGGTAAACGGGAAAAACCGGCGGGACTGCGCCCCGCCAGACACGGATCGGGGCTCAGGCGTCGGTGGGCGCGTTAAGCAGTGCGCGCAGCTGGGTCTTGATCTGCAGCAGGATGTCCGGATCTAGCCGGGCCAGCTGCAAGGCCCCCTGCAGCGCGGCAAACATCACCGCCGCCATGGCCTGCGGTGTGCCGGCAAACTGCAGTTCTCCCCGCGCCTGGCCTTCGCGCAGAATCTGCACGGCCCAGTCGCGCATTTCCGCCACAAACGCAGCGGCTTCTGTCTGCATGTCTTCCGGCAGCACATGGTATTCGGCGCTGAGAATCCCGCTGGGGCAGATTTGCTGGTCCTGGTCGTAGTAGCGGGTGGACAGGGCAAAGTAGGCTTCCAGCTGGGCCACGCTGGACAAGCCGGCCTGAGCGTCGACAAAGCGCTGGAAGCGGCGGCGATAGCGCTGGATCACCGCCACGCCCAGATGGTTTTTTTTGGGATAGTGGTAGTGAATCGCCGCGTTTTTCACCCCCAGGCTGGAGGAAATATGCTGGTAGCTGAAGGCATTGAAGCCACGGGTCAGCAGCAGTGTCTCGGCCATGTCGAGAATGCGTTTTTTGGTGTCTTGCCGGGCGTCGTCCGGCTGGGGGGAAGCGGCATCGGGAGCAGTCATGCCGGCAATTTACTTATTGGTAGGTAAGTTGTCAAATCTGGCAGCGGCCAGCACAAGGCGCGCACGGACTGGCAGAGCGCCCGGCGGGCCGGGCAGCGTGCCACGGGTCGGGACATTCAGCGTCAGACCGCCGTGTGCATGGCTTTCAGCGCGGATACAGCGCCCCCAACACCCGTTCCCCTTGCGCGCCGGTGACCGCCGGCACATTGCCTGGCTGGCGCAGGCAGTACTGGCGGGCCAGCCAGGCAAAGGCCAGTGCTTCCACCTGCATGGCCGGAATGCCCAGTGCATCGGTGGTGGCCACGGCGCAATCCGGCAGCGCGGCGGCCAGTTCGGCCATCAGCAGCGGATTCAGCGCGCCGCCGCCGCATACATACAAGGCCCGCGTGGCCGGCGCATGCTGGCGCACGGCGTCGGCCACACTGTGCACGGTCAGCGCCAGCAGGGTGCGCTGCACGTCGGCAGCGGCCAGGCCAGGATGAGCGGCCAGGCGAGGCTGGAGCCAGTCCAGCGAGAACAGGTCGCGCCCGGTGCTTTTGGGCGGGGGGCCGGCAAAGTACGGTTCGGTCAGCAGCTCGGCCAGCAAGGCCGGCAGACACTGGCCGCTGGCCGCCCATTCGCCATTGGCGTCAAAGCGCTGGCCGGGCCGATGCTGGCCAATCCAGGCGTCCAGCAGCATATTGCCCGGCCCAGTGTCAAAACCCATCACCGGCAAAGCCGGGTCGAGCCGGGTCAGGTTGCCGATGCCACCCAGATTGAGCACTGCCCGCGCCTGGGTCGGGTGGGCAAACCAGGCCTGATGGGCGGCAGGCACCAGTGGCGCACCCTGTCCGCCGGCAGCCAGATCGCGGCGACGGAAGTCGCCGATGGTGTCCACCCCGGTCAGTTCGGCCAGCAGGGCCAGGTCGCCCAGCTGAATCGTGTAGCCGGCGTGCGGCGCGTGGCGCACGGTCTGGCCGTGACAGCCCAGCGCGGCCACTTGGTTGGCGCTGACTCCGGCTGCTGCCAGGGTGGCGTGGACTGCCTGGGCGTACAGCTGCGCCAGCTCACGCCCCAGCCGGGCGGCACGGTCCAGCTCATTGTCGCCACGCGGTTGCAGCGCCAGCACGGCGCTGCGCAGGCTATCCGGATAGGGCAGACTGACGCAGGCCAGCACCGTGGGGCGGGCGCTGGCAAAGTCGGCCAGCACGGCGTCCACGCCATCCAGGCTGGTGCCGGACATCAGGCCAAGGTAGAGGGAAGAGGCGGTCATGGTCAAAACCGGGAAAAAACAGAACAGCGCCCAGTGTAGCGGATGGGCATGCCCCTCAGGGCAATGTTTGCCCCTGCCATCCCATTCACGGAATGAATGCCATGCCTGAGCGCCGTAGCAAGCCTTGGTGTTCAGGCTGGGGCGGTGCTGTCGATGCTCGAGTGAAACAAGCCAATCACACTGCTCAAATCCGCCTGCCCATGCCCGCGTGTGGCGTGCAGCCGCATCAACTGGTCGGCCAGCGCGGCCAGCGGGCTGGCGCTGTCGGTCTCCCGTGCCAGCTTCACGGCATTGTCCAGGTCTTTGAGCAAGGTGGCCACTTTCCACTGCACCGGTTCGTGCTGGCGGGTGGCCATGCGCGGGGCGAGGATTTGCATCGGCAGCGAGTCGGCAAAGCCGCCGGCCAGCGCCGGGGCGAGCAGGCTGGCGTCTACGCCACCGCGTTCGGCCAGTGCCACGGCTTCGGCAATCAGCAGGCTGTTGGCGGCGACAATCAATTGATTGCACACCTTGGTGACCTGGCCACAGCCCACCGGGCCCATACAGGTCAGCCGCTGGCTCAGCGCCGCCAGCGGCGCACGCAGGCGCTCGATGTCGGCGGGCTCGCCGCCAGCCATGATCACCAACCGGCCTTGCTCGGCACCGACCACGCCACCGGAAACCGGCGCGTCCACCCAGCGTGCGCCGCATTGGGTGGCCAGGCGCTGGGCAAACAGGCGGGTGGCGGCGGGTTCGATGCTGGAAAAATCCACCACCAGCGTGTCCGCCGCCAAGTAGACGGCCAGGCCGTCAGCGGCAAACATCACCTGCTCGACAGCGGCGGTGTCAGACAGGCACAGGCAGACGATATCTGCCCCAGTGGCCAGTTCGGCCAGGCTGGCGGCCTGGCGTGCGCCAGCGGCCAGCAGCGGGGCGGTTTTGTCGGGGTTGCGGTTCCAGACGGTCAGCGGGTAGCCGGCGGCCAGCAGGCGGCGACACATCGGCAGGCCCATCAGGCCAATGCCGGCAAAGGCGATGCGCAGGGGGTGGCTCATGGGGTTTGGCTCACAATAGCGCGGCGCGCCCGTCACCGGGCGCGCCGCAATCAGATCATCCAAGTCCAGACAATCCAGGTCAATACAGGGCCAATCAGCAGCGGCTGGGCTCGACAAAGAAATTGCGCAGCAGCTTGCGGATCAGTTCCACTTCAAAGGGTTTGTCACAGATGGCCGACACGCCGGCCTGTTCGATGGCGGCCAGCCGGCCTTCGTCGTGCTCGGACGACACCATCAGGATGGGCACCGACGGCTGCATGCTGTGCTGGCGCACGTATTCCACCAGCTGTTTGCCGTCCATTTCCGGCATGTTGTAGTCGGTGACCACCAGGTCGAACAGCGTGGTGTCCAGCAGCGGCACGGCTTCCTGGCCGTTGATGGCTTCGCTGATGCGCTCAAAGCCAATGCGTTGCAGCACGCCGCGAATATGGTTGCGCGCGGTCAGGCTGTCGTCCACCAGCAAGACGCTGAGCTCGGCCACGTCCAGCACGCTGGAGTCCATGCGGTTTTCGTGGGCGTTGAGGAATTCAACGGTATTGTTCAGCGCGTGCGACAGCTGCTCGCCGGTAAACGGCTTGGGCAGGATGGCCAGGGTGCCGGCCTGGCGGATCGGGTCGAGGTAGGAGCGCTTGGTTTCGCTGGACACCAGCAAAAACGGGGTTTCGCGCATGCGCGGGTTATCGCGCATGCGATACACCAGGTCGGTGCCGGTCATGTCGGGCAGGTAAAGCGCGCTGATCACCACATCCGGCGGCACTGGGCTGGCCAGCAGGTCGAGCGTGGCCTGGCCGCTTTCGGTGATTTGCAGGTTATCGATGCCAAGCGTACTCAGCATGTGCTTGATGATGCTGGCCTGCACCGAAGAGGGCTCGGCCAGACAGATATTCAGGTATTCACGTTCCAGCATGGCAGCTTCCGGCAGGTGAGAGGGGCGGTTTGGATAGCCGAAGACATTAGCATGCCTGCGCCGGCTTGTGCAGAGGGTGGGCATAAAAAAACCAGGGCACCCCGGATAAGGGTGCCCTGGTTTCGGGCTTGGCGTCAGCCTGCCAGCGGCAAGCCTGGCGGCTTGCGCTCAGGCAGATCAGTCGCGGTAAGCCGGATAGCGGTCGCGACGGGCACCGTGGCCGCCTTCACGCACCGGACGGCGCTGGCCGTCGGCGCTCTGGCCGCCGGGGCGACGATCGCCGCCAGGGCTGGCCGGACGACGGTCGCCGCTGAAGCTGCGCGGTTCGCTGTGCTGGCCATGGCGCGGCGGGCGACCACCGGCATTGGCAAACGGGTTGTGGTTGGAGTTGTCCAGCGGCTGACGGCCTTCACCGCGCGGCTCGCTGCGAGCTTGGCCTTCGGCACGCGGGGCGTGCGGCGCGGCATGCGGGGCACCTGCCGGGCGCGGGCTGCGCTCGTGGCGACCGGCGTAACCGCCACGGTCCTGATGACGGTCACCAAAGTGGCCACGGTTGGCCGGAGCGCGGTCAGCGTGCGGGTGTTCGCCATGGCTGTGGCTGCGCTCGCTGCGGTCGCCAAAGCTGCGTTCGCCGCTGGTGGTGGCCACGGCGCGGTCGCCAAACGAACGGTCGCCGCCAAAGCCACGGTCACCGTGCGACTTGCCCTTGCCGCCCCAGCTGCTGCCCGGACGCTTGCCACCGCCATGCGGACGGCCATTGCCGCCGCCGCTGCCCGGCTTGCGTTCGTTCGGACGGAAACGGCCTTCCATGCCTTCCACTTCATGCACGCGGATCTTGTGGCTGGTGAAGCGTTCGATGCGGCGCAGCGGCATCACGTCGTCACGGCCTACCAGGGCAATGGCGGTGCCGGTGGCACCAGCACGGCCGGTACGGCCAATGCGGTGCACGTAGTCTTCGGCAAAGCGTGGCAGGTCGAAGTTGAACACATGGCTGATGCCGGCCACGTCGATGCCACGGGCGGCCACGTCGGTGGCCACCAGCAGGTCGAATTCGCCACGGCGCAGCTGGGTCAGCGTGCGGGTGCGTTCGCGTTGCGGCATGTCGCCATGCAGGGCAGCGGCGCGCAGGCCTTCCACGCACAGTTCGTCGGCCAGTTCTTCGGTGTCACGCTTGGTGGCGGTGAAGATGATGGCCTGCTTGATGCCTTCCTGAGCCAGGAAGTGCTTCAGCAGCCGTTTCTTGTGGCCCAGGTCATCCACATAGCACATCATCTGGTCGATCTGCTCATGACGGGCGGTCTGTGCGGCAACTTCGATGGTGGCCGGGTCATTGAGCAGTTCGTTGGCAAACGAACGCACATTGTGGGTGGTGGTGGCGGTGAAGAATGCGGTCTGGCGCTGTTTCGGCAGCTGGTTGGCAATCGCCAGCACGTCGTCGGAGAAGCCCATGTCCAGCATGCGGTCGGCTTCGTCGAGGATCAGCATTTCCAGACGGGAGAAGTCAATGCGGCGGGCATTGACGTGGTCAATCAGACGGCCAGGGGTAGCCACCAGAATTTCGTGCGGCTTGGCCAGCAGGTCGTTCTGGATGCGGTAGGACACGCCGCCCACCACGCAAACGGTTTTGATGCGCGGCAGACCCTTGGAAAAGGTTTCTGCGGCGCGGGCCACTTGCTGAGCCAGCTCGCGGGTGGGGGTGAGCACCAGAACGCGGGCACCACGGCCCTTGGTGTTTTCGGTCGATTGCGCCAGGCGATGCAACGCCGGCAGCAGGAAGGCAGCGGTTTTGCCGGTGCCAGTTTGTGCCGACCCGATCAGATCACGTCCTTGCAGCAGCAGCGGAATGGTTTGTTCCTGCACCGGGGTCGGTGTGGTCAGCTGGTTTTGGGTCAAGGTGGAAACGATACGGGCGTCGAGGCCGAGCGCCTCGAAAGCAGATTGCGACAAGGGAACTTCCTTTGTATGGATACGAGGTCAATGGAGCTCGGCAGGGCAGGCGTCAAACTAGCAGGCAGCAAGACGGCGGCGGCATGTCATGAACATCGAATGCCAACCGTAAGGTGGTCGATCACAGCAACAGGATCGACAGAGGGTCGGAGAGACGATGAACCACCAGATCGAATCTGGAGGCAAGGCCGAGCGGCAATCCGTCAGTATCTGATAAACCGTCCTGAAAAGCAAGGCTTAATTCTGAATCAGTGTCACAGGCCTGTCACACCGGGGCGTCGCCCGGCATTGGCGACACCCCGGTCACGCCGCGAGCCCGGTGCCTCACCGGCTGCGCTGTTGCAGCCAGGCGGTCAGCCCGCCCAGCAGCAGGCCCCAGAAGGCGCTGCCAATGCCAAACAATGACATTCCCGACGCGGTCACCACAAAGGTCATCAGCGCCGCGTCGCGCTCTGCCGGGTGTTCCAGTGCGGCAGCCAGGCCATTGCCAATCGTCCCCAATAGCGCCAGGCCAGCGATGGTGACAATCAGTGCCTGCGGCAGTGCAGTAAACAGCCCGACCACCGTGGCACCGAGCAGGCCGGTGCCCAGATAGAAAATCCCCGCCCAGATCGACGCCCGATAGCGCTGGGCCGGATCGGGGTCGGCGTCCGGGCTCATGCAGATGGCGGCAGTAATGGCAGCCAGGTTAAACGAAAACCCGCCAAACGGTGCCAGCAGCACCCCGGCCGCGCCAGTCCAGCCCACCAGTGGTGATACCGGCAGGGTATAGCCATTGGCGCGCAGCACCGCCACGCCGGGCACGTTTTGTGACGCCAGGGTGACCACAAACAGCGGCAGCCCCACGCCAATCAGCGCAGTCCAGGAAAAACTGGGGGCCATCCACACCGGCTGGGCCAGCGATACCGTCAGCGCCTCGGTGTGAATCAGCCCCTGCCCTGCCGCCACCGCCAGGCCCAGCAGCAGGGTCAGCGGCACGGCAAAACGCGGAACCCAGCGGCGCAGCAGCAAAAAGCCCAGCAGCATGCTGCCCACCAGCCAGGGCTGGCTGGGCAATGCGGTGAACGTGCCCAGACCAAAACGCAGCAACACCCCGGCCAGCATGGCAGCAGCCATGGCCTTGGGCACCCAGCGCATCAGCGTGTCAAACCAGCCGGTGATGCCGCACAGCAGCGCCAGCGCCGAGGCAAACAGGAACGCCCCCACCGCCTCGCCCATCGACAGCCCGGCCAGCGCCGTGACCAGCAGCGCCGCGCCGGGGGTGGACCAGGCGGTGAGCACCGGCATTTTATGCCACCACGACAGGCCCAGGCTGGTAAGCCCCATGCCCACGCCCAGCGCCCACAGCCACGAGCTGGTTTGTGCCGGGGTGGCCCCGGCGGCGGTGGCCGCCTGGAAAATGATGGCCGCCGAACTGGTGTAGCCCACCAGCACGGCAATCAGGCCGGCAGACAAATGGGATGGGTTGAAATAACGGCGCATGGCGGCTCCTGGCGGGCACAGTGGGTGCAAGGCCCTGGCAACTGTGCTGTAATGACAAAAGTGTGCGTGATGACGCACAGTGCATGCTACCCCTTGTGCGCTATTACGCACAATAGCCCAACCTGTTTTTATTTTGAGTATTTTCATGCTACCCCGCGCCATGCAGTGTCATGGGGTGGCCTGCTGAATCTGGAGCCTGATGCCTGATGAGTGCTTCCCCCCCTGCCCTGGGCGACACCTTGCGTGCGCTGCGCAAGGCGCGCGGCTGGAGTCTGGACCACACCGCCGCCGCCACTGGCGTGAGCAAGGCCATGCTGGGCCAGATTGAACGCGGCGAATCCAGCCCGACGGTGGCCACGCTGTGGAAGCTGGCCGGCGGCTTGCAGCTGTCGCTGTCGCAGCTGCTGGAGCCGTCGCAGGCCCCGGCTGCGCCGCCGCGCCCGCCAGAACGGCGCGACGCTCACGCTTTGCGCCGGCAACCGGCCAGCGACGCCATGCTGGTGGCACCGGTGTTTCCTTATGATCCGGCGGTGGGGTTTGAACTGTTTGAACTGACCCTGCCCCCCGGCTACCAGCGCCTGGCTGACGCGCATGTGACCGGGGTGAGCGAATATGTGCTGGTGATTGCCGGCTGTCTGGATCTCTGGCTCAACGGTAGCTGGCAGCCGCTGAACGCGGGCCAGGCGCTGCGCTTTGCTGCCGACCAGGCGCATGGCTACCGCAATAGCGGGGCCACGCCAACCGTGTTTCATAATCTGATCCATTACGCCAGCAGCGCCCGTGCGACCATGGCAGCATCGCCAGGCTCATCACCCGGTGAAGGATGCGCTGATTGATATTGCCGTCGTTTTTGCCAAAACGACCGTGATGGCGTCCTCCAGGCTTTCCTGATCCATCCTCCGGCGCGCTGCTTGGCGCACCCGCTGCGTCCTTAGAACACGCTCTTAGCCCACCTCCCAATATGCCGGTTGGGCATAGGTCTCGCGCAGCAGTTCAATAAATAGCCGCACCCGCAGCGGCAGACAGCGCCGCTGTGGAAACTCCGCGTAAATACCCATCGGCGACGCTTGCCAGACATCCAGCACCGACACCCGCCGGCGCATTTCGCCCAGCCGTACGCTGACCAGTACGGTGACGCCAAAAGATATGCCATCCGGCAGGGTAAAAACGCCTTGTTGTGCCATGATGAAACTCCTTGTTGAATATGCAGGATGTCGACAACGAGAATTAGTTCATTCACTCAAGCCTGTGCCCAAGTGTGATCGCTTTCTCGTCAGACACACTTTTGCATGATTGTTTTTTATCATCAATCATCATTTTCTGGAGATTTTTTCAGAATAAAACATAAAAGTTTTTATTGAGCAACCTAGCGTGCATTACAGTCAATAACAATGGATGTTTTTTATTGCTAAATAATTATTTTTTATTTATTTAATTAAAATCAACAACTTAATATAAATTATTTTTGTGGTTTTGTTATCTGCTTTTCTGCATTCATGGTGCAAGCCTTGGTGTTTTTTAGATGAATCTTCTATTTTGCCTTCTTTGATTTTTATGTGAATTTTTATTATGTATTACTGTGGATACGCTGAAAAAATCGTCATTCCCGCGAAGGCGGGAATCCAGGTTTTTGATTTTACTGGGTTTTGTTTTTGGCAAAAACGGTTTGTCTGAATAAATTAGCGCATCCCTATCGGTGGCAACCATAATGGCCTGGGCATGCCCGGCAGAATTGATGGGTACCAAGGTGTCGATGCCAGTTTTCTTGGCGGCACAAGCTCAGACGCTACAGCCGATGCCGATATTCTGCTCCCTGATTTCTTCTGCTTTGGCTACAATCCAGCTTTCTCCCTCCCTGGCGCATCTCGATGAACACCCGAATTGGCTTTGATTGGCGCGATCTGGAAGTGTTTGTCGCTGCGGCTGAAAGCGGCAGTATTGCCCGCGCAGCCGAGCGTTGCCGGCTGGCCCCGTCGGCGGTCAGCAAACGGCTGTCTGATCTGGAGGCCGCACTGGGCACGCCCTTGCTGACGCGGCATAACCGGGGTGTGCGCCCAAGCGCAGCCGGACAGGCCTTGTTGCACCGCTCGCGTGGCCTGTTGGAAGAAGCGCGACGCATCGAGCGCGAGGTGCGCAGCTACGGCGAGGGGCTGAGTGGGCATGTGCGCCTGTTTGCCAATATTTCTGCCATTGTTGAGTACCTGCCGGCGGTGCTGGCCCAGTTTGCCCAGGCCTGGCCGGGCATCCGGGTAGAACTGGAAGAACATGTCTCCAGCCGGGTGGCGCAGGCGGTGGCGGAAGAAGTGGCCGATGTGGGGGTATTGAGCGATCTGGCGGCGTATGAGGGGGTGGACATGCTGCCGTGCTGGCGTGACGAACTGGCGCTGCTGGCCCCCGCCGGGCATGTGCTGGCGCGGGACGGGGGTGTGCGCTTTGCCCAGGTGCTCGACCATCCGATGGTGGGTCTGAAACCCGGGAGCAGCCTGCATGGCCGCCTGCTGCGCGCCGCTGCCGAGCGCGGGCGCGGCTTGCCACTGCAGGTGCAGGTGGGCAGCTTTGACGCCGTGTGCGCGATGATTGCCGCCGGCATGGGGGTGGGCATCATGCCCAGGGCGGCGTCGCTGCCGTATCTGGATGCGCTGGGGCTGGTGGCGGTGCGGCTGGACGAGGCCTGGGCCGAACATCAGCTGTATTTGTGTCGCCGCACCGACAGCCCGCTGCCACCCGCAGCGGCGCGGCTGTTTGCTCACCTGGCCGACACCGCCAGACTCCAGCCATAGCTGGGGCATGGCCTCTGGGCACCACAGGCCCCGGTCAGAATACCCCGCACGCCAGACCGCTGGCCAGCGCTGCGCCCAGCTCGCTGGCCTGAGCCAGTGCCGCTGCGTCGGGTTCGCCCACTACCCGCAAGGCCGGGCTGATGCTGCGCCAGCCATAGCCGATGGCAATCCGCTCAATGGCGGCAACCGCGCCACGCCCATCGTTGCCGGCGCTGACCACGATGGCGTAGGGCAGCCCCTGGCAGCGGCCTTGCGCCGGGGTATAGGTCCGGTCAAGAAAGTCCTTGAGCAGGCCCGCCATATAGCCAAAGTTTTCCGGGGTGGCCAGTACCAGCGCGTGGGCGGCCAGCAGGGTGTCCAGCGTGGCATCAGGGGCCTGGCAGCAATGCACATGCACGCCGATTTCCTGCTGGGCGCGCGCACCGTCGGCCACCGCTTGCGCCAGCCGGGCGGTGCGTCCGGTCTGGCTGGCATACACAATCAGCAGGATTTTCTTATCCGCGCTCAAGGCCGGCGCGGCGGGGGGCATGGCACAGTCCGGGTTCATTTCTTCAGGAGGGTGTGTCATGTCCATGCAGTCCAGTGAAACCTATGTGTTTGATGCCCGAGGGGTGGCCAAGCGCTTCCGTCATGCAGCGATTTTTGGCGCGCTGGAAGCGTTGAACCATGGTGAAACCATGCGCTTTTTGACATCCTCCCCGGCCTGAAGGCCGGAGATTCCTACGGCGCTCGGGCGCGGCATTGAACCGCCCCTGAGTCGCTTCGCTGGGTTCCTGCTGCTGGCGGCATGACCGCACCGCTCACTTCACAGGCTAGCCGGGCGTGTCCCGCCCTTGGTACATTGATCGCGCCGACCACATCGGCGTTTTCCTCGAAACCACACACCACACACTCGAACCGGGCCTGCGTCTGGCGATTGTCCGCCGACACATGGCCGCAGCAGCGAAGCGGCGCATTTGCCGCTCTTGCTGGCCGTCTGGCCGCAATTCGTATTTGTAGGCTTGAAGTCGTTGCATACTGGTATTTTTGCAGTCCACCCCCATCGATGGCAAGGACGGCTACGCCGTCCGCGCCATCCTTCCCCGCCCTGAACGGCGGGGCTTGCCGCGCACCGGGTCAACGACCACGATCCGCTGCCGCTGCTGGCACAAATCCAGCAGTGCTACGGCGAGCAGATTCAGGCGCACTACCAGCAGCGCGACGCCGGACAGGTGGTGATTGATTTTGCCGTGCGCATTCCGGATGCCGCACCCGCCAGCAGCTGTGGCGGCGGCGGGCATGGGTGCGGGTGCTCGGGTGGCTGAGTGTCGCGGACGGCAGCGGGCAAGGGGTTTCGCTGCCGTGTGACGGATGGCCCGGCGGGGCGTGTCAGTGCGATGGCACCGGCCAGCGCTGGCAGCTGCTCACCGTGGCGTCGCCCGCCTTGCCGCATGGGGTGGCCACTGCCACCGGGTGTGGAATGCCCTCGGCGTCCATATCGGCAGCCACGGTATCCCAGGTGTGTACCCCGCGCTTGTTCAGGGTCAGGCGCAGCAGCCAGCCGCGTTTTTCGGCTGGGCGCTCAAAGCCGTCAAATACAAAATTACCCAGACTATAAATAATCGGCTTGCCCCGATAGGTTTCTGCCCCCTGGGTGACATGCGGATGGCCGCCGACCACGGCATCGGCCCCGGCGTCAATCAGCGTGCGCGCCAGTTGGCGCTGGCGCGCGCTGGGCTGGGTTTCCCGCTCCCAGCCCCAGTGCATGAATGGAATCACCACATCGGCCCCGGCAGCGCGCGCAGCGCGGATGTCGGCCACCACCTGGGCGTCTTCGCTCCAGGCAATGCCGGGCTGGCTGGCCCCGGCCTCGAATGAGCGCGGCTTGAATTCGTTGTAGCTGAGCAGCGCCACGCGCAGACCGGATTTTTCCAGCCACAGCGGCGCGTGCGCCTCACGCAGATTGGCCCCGCCGCCAAAGTACGGCAGTTGCTGCTGTTTCAGCAGCGCCAGGGTTTCGGCAAACGCCGCTTTGCCGTAGTCGCCTGAGTGGTTGTTGGCCAGCGCCACCGCATCGATATGGCGCTTGAGTACCGGCAACACCCTGGGGTGGGCGCGAAAGGTGTAAATCTTGCTGTCCAGCGCCTTGCCGGTGGTGGCCACCGGGCATTCCAGGTTGCCAATGGTGTAATCGCCATCGGCCAGCAGGCTGGCAAACGGGGCAAATGGGTCGCGGCCCGAGGCGATCACCTGGCCGGGGCCGTCATCGAGCATGATATCGCCCACCATCAAAAGGCGCACCTGGCCGGCATCGGCCTGGGCCAGCGCAGCAGACAGGCCAAAAGCGGCCAGCAACAGGCCATGGAGCAATCGGGTCATCGGCGTTCACACCAGTAAAGCAGCTCACCATCGCGCACCGGCTCGTAAACGCGGTGCTGGCCGGTAAAGCCGTAGCCTCGGGCCGGCTGGGCGGCGGGCGGGAAAGGGTAGCTGGCCTGGTGAATCAACACCACGCCGTCTTCGTCGCGGTCAGCGTAGGTGTATACCTGCACGCTGGCCAGATCCGCCGGGCGGGTTTGCAGCACCACGCGAAAGCGGAAATACGAGCCCACCGCCACGCTGTCCACCGCATAGGGCGACACACTGGGCCGGGCGCGCAGGGTATGGGTTTCGCCACCATAGCTGTAATGACAGTCCACCGCCGGCACCGCCGCGTGGACAGGCAGGCTGGCGCACAGCAGCAGAGGCGCAACAAGCCCGGCGCACAAGGCCGGACGAACAAGCAGGCGGAGCATGACAGGCACCGTAGAAAACACTCAGGCAGGCATCATACCAGTATCACTGCCTGGGGCGGCAGAGGGCTTGCTCCGTCCCGGCACAGACGGAAACCTGCCATCGGTCAGGGCGAGCGGGTGAAGACTTGGCAGGCAATGGCGCAATCTCCCCATCAGGCCAATCCCTGGCCTAGAATACAGCACCGTTGACCCTTTTTTTGGTGAGCCCGCCATGCCCCATCTTGTGATTGAGTATTCCGCCAACCTGGCCGGTTTTGATCCGCAGACCACCCTGAACCACGCCAATCAGATGCTCGATGCGGTTGGGCTGTTTCAGGAAATCGACATCAAAAGCCGCGCCCTGGCCTGCCCGGTGTTTCAGGTGGGCCTGGCCGACAACGGACGTGGTTTTATGCACGCCCGCCTGGCGCTGATGCCAGGTCGCACCCCTCAGCAAAAATCCGATGTGTCGCAAGGCCTGCTGCATGTGCTGCGTCAGGCACTGCCGATCTTGCCTCAGCTGCATGTGCAGCTCTCGGTGGAACTGTATGAACTGGACGCCAGCTGTTACGCCAAGGAAAGCATGCTGGGCGGCGAGCCCATGGGGAATTAGGGATGCGCTGATGGATTCAGAAAAACCGTTTTGCCAAAAACAAAACCCAGCAAAATCAAAAACCTGGATTCCCGCCTGCGCGGGAATGACCATTTTTTCAGCGTATCCTTAACAGGGCACGCTGGTTTATTCTGGTTTATTCAGAAAAATCATTTTTGCAATCAGCAACACCCAGCAAAATCAACCGCCTGATTTCCCAACAAGGCAAGGCTCAGCCACGTCGCCGCAGCAGCCACAGCGCCAGGCCGGCAAATGCCAGAAACCCGAGCAGCGTCCACACTGGCATGGGCAGCCCCAGCAAGCGCCAGTTGATTTCGGCGCATTCGCCGCTGCCGCGAAACACTTTGGCCAGCATGTCGGCCAGCGGCATGGTTTCCAGCATGTAGTCCAGCCCTGGCCCGCAGGCGGGAATCTTGTCCGCCGGGGTGAACAGCTGCAGCTTGACCTGCCAGCCGGCCACGCCGGCACCGGCCAGCGCCGCCAGCAGGCTGAGACCGGCCCAGACCGCCTGCGACTTGCGGTAATGGGGGTCATGCCAGGCGGCCAGCAAGGCAATCAGGCCCAGGGCGATGACCGCCACCCGCTGAAAAATGCACAGCGGACAAGGCTCCAGCCCCAGGCCATGCTGGGCATAGAGGGCAAATGCCATCGCGGCGGCGCAGGCCAGCGCCAGAAACAGATAAACACGGCGTTGCGAGGGCAGGCGGTAATGCATCACGATAAAAAATTCCTTGGCAACCACAGAATTAGGCTGAATAAAAATCTGCAAGGCAGTGTGGCGCTGCGGCAGTTTTAGGGGATTCTACGCAATTCACCGGCTTAGTGGCCCCGGATCGGCGCAAGCTTCATCCGAGTGGCCAAACGCCAGCAGGTTCCCCGAGGCCTGGCGCATTCTGCCAGCCTGCCCCCATCAATACAGCACCGTCTCCGGGTCCAGGCTGCGCCACAGATACCAGGTGGCAACGGTGCGCCATGGCGCAAAGCGCTGGCCAAACTGGCGCAGCGCCTTGGGCGTGGGGCTGATGCCGTGCAGATAGTGCCGGCCCACCGCCCGCTGCAGGCCAATATCGTCCACCGGCCAGACATCGGCGCGCAGCTGGTTGAAAATCAGGAACATCTCGGCGCTCCAGCGGCCAATGCCGCGCACCGCCACCAGTGCATCAATCAGCGCCTGATCGTCCATCCGGGCAAAGCTGTCAGGGTCGAGCAGACCATCGGCAAAGTGACGGGCCAGGTCGCGGGTGTATTCCACCTTGCGCCCGGACAGCCCGGCGTCGCGTAGCGCCACCTCCGGCACGGCCAGCAGCGCCTGCGGACTGAGCGCCGGCACGGCAGCCTGCAGCCGGCCCCATACGGCATCGGCGGCGCGGGTGGAAATTTGCTGGCCGACAATCGCCCGCACCAGGGTGACAAACGGCTCCCCGCGTGAATGCAGGTGTGCGTCAGGGTAGCGGCCAATCAGCTCGGCCAGCACCGGGTCGGCCTCGCTCAGTGCGGCACAGGCATCGGCCCAGTAGGCCGGCCTGGCTGCCTGATGGGTGGGGCTCATTCGCCGGCAACCGTCATGCGCGACAGCAGGATGGAACCGCAACGGGTGGCACCGCGCACCAGCTGGTCGCTGCCAATGGCGGCGATGTCGCGGAACATGTCCTTGAGGTTGCCGGCAATGGTGATTTCTTCCACGGGGTAAGCCAGCACGCCGTTTTCCACCCAGAAGCCCGCTGCGCCGCGTGAGTAATCGCCAGTGACGGTGTTCACCCCGTGGCCCAGCAGCTCGGTGACCACCAGGCCGGTGCCCAGCTGTTGCAGCAGACCGGCAAAGTCGGGGCCGGTGGCGTGGACGTGCAGATTGTGGCAGCCGCCGGCGTGGCCGGTGGTGGTCATGCCCAGCTTGCGTGCCGAGTAGGACGACAAGAAGTAGCCATTGACCACGCCTTGCGCCACCACGCTGCGTGCGCAGGTGGCCACGCCTTCGTTGTCAAACGCGCCAGAGGCAATGCCGCGTGGGATGAACGGGTCTTCGTCGATGCTGACCCGCGGAGCAAACACCTGCTGGCCCAGCGAATCCACCAGAAAGCTCATTTTGCGGTACAGCGCGCCGCCGCTGACGGCGGACACAAAATGGCCAATCAGCCCGGCGGCCAGCGGCGCTTCAAACAGCACCGGGTACTGGCCGGTTTTCACCCGGCGCGCGCCCAGCCGGCGCACAGCGCGCTCGCCGGCAATCCGGCCCACGGTAGCGGCATCAAGCAGGTCTTCGGGATGGCGGGCGCTGCTGTACCAGTAGTCGCGCTGCATGTCGCCGTTCTGTTCGGCAATCAGCGTGGCCGACAGGCTGTGGCGGCTGCCCTGATGGCCGTGGCAAAAGCCGTGGCTGTTGGCGTAGACAAACTGGCTGACCTGGGTATTGACGCTGGCACCTTCCGAGTTGTTCACCCGGTTGTCCACGGCCTGGCCGGCGGCTTCGGTGGCGCAGGCCAGGGCAATGGCGTCTTCTACCGGCAAATCCCAGCGGTGACACAGCGACAGGTCAGGAAACTCGGTGGCCAGCCGGGCCGGGTCAGCCAGGCCGGCAAACGGGTCGGCAGCGGTGAAGCGGGCAATGTTCAGCGCGGCCTTGACGGTGTCTTCCAGCGCGGCGGATGAAAAATCCGAACTGCTGGCGTGGCCTTTGCTCTGGCCCAGGTAAACCGTCACCCCCACGCCCTTGTCGCCGGTGTATTCGATGGTTTCCACTTCACCCAGCCGCACGCTGACGGCCTGGCCAATGCCTTCAGACACTTCGGCCTCGGCGGCAGTGGCACCGTGGCGGCGGGCCAGATCCAGCACTTGCGTGGCAAGGTCGGCAAGCTGGGCTTGACTATAGTTCAGGGAGCTGGCGGATTCGGTCATGATCACAGTCGCAATGGGTTGGCAAATGCCCGCAAGCGTGCCGGATTTACCGGGCAGTCCGCAAGAGTGGGCAGGGTTCCTGTATCATACCAGTCTTAGTCTTTTCCCCAAGCACCATGACAACATCGATCCAACCCCGCCAGCCGGACGAAACGCTGGTCAGCAAGTCGCAAAAAAAGCGCGAAATGGACGCCCTGCAGGATTTGGGCAAAGCCCTGATCGGCCTGTCCAACGACACCCTGAAAACCATGCCGATTCCCGACGAGCTGCGCGAAGCCGTGCTGGAGCACAAGCGGCTGAACGCCCACGGCGCACTACGCCGCCAGCTGCAGTACATCGGCAAGCTGATGCGCAATGTCGATCCGGCCCCGATTGAAGCCCGTCTGGCAGTGCTGCGCGGCGAATCCGACCAGCACACCGGCTGGATGCACCGGCTGGAGCGCTGGCGCGAACGCCTGCTGGCCGAAGACAAGGCGCTGGACGCCCTGCTGGCCGAATACCCCGGCATCGACGTACAAACCCTGCGCACCCAGATCCGCAATGCCCGCCGCGAACAGGCCGACAACAAGCCGCCCAAGGCGTTCCGCATGGTGTTCAAGCTGCTCAAGGACATTATTCCCGAGCCTGGCGGTCCGGTAAAACCGGCGCGCCCGGAGGATGACGACGAGGACGCCGCATGAGCCAGCTGGTGAAAATTGGTCTGGTGTCGGTCAGTGACCGCGCCAGCCAGGGGGTGTACGAAGACAAGGGCCTGCCGGCGCTGCGCGACTGGCTGAAACAGGTAATCACCACCCCGGTGGAGTTTGAAGCCCGGCTGATTGCCGATGAACAGGATGACATCCAGGCCACGCTGATTGACCTGGTTGACCACCAGGGCTGCCATCTGGTGCTGACCACCGGCGGCACTGGCCCGGCCCCGCGCGACGTGACCCCGGACGCCACCCTGGCGGTGGCCGACCGGGTGATGCCCGGCTTTGGTGAGCAGATGCGCCAGATCAGCCTGGCCTTTGTGCCCACCGCCATCCTGTCGCGTCAGGTGGGGGTGATTCGCAAGCAGGCGCTGATTCTCAACCTGCCCGGCCAGCCCAAAGCCATTGCCGAAACCCTGGAAGGCCTGCGCAACGCCGAGGGCCAGGTCACCGTGCCGGGGATTTTTGCCGCCGTGCCTTACTGCCTGGACCTGATTGGCGCACCGTGGATCGACACCGACCCGGCGCGGGTCAAGGCTTTCCGCCCGAAATCTGCCGTTCGGCCCGCCTGAGCCACCATGGCCGCTGTGTTGCACGCCTCGGCCTACCAGGCCCCGCGCTGGCTGCCCGACGGGCACAGTCAGACGATCTACCCGGCGCTGTGCCTGCGCTTGCCGCTGCCGGCCTACCGGCGGGAAATCTGGCCCACCCCGGATCACGGCCAGATTGCCGTGGACTGGCTGGACAGCCCGACACCGCACACGCCGCTGGTGCTGCTGCTGCACGGGCTGGAAGGCAGCAGCCACAGCCATTACGCCAAAGCACTGATGCACGCGGTGGCTCAACGCGGCTGGCAGGGCGCGGTGGCGCATTTTCGGGGCTGCGGCGGGCTGGCAAACACCTTGCCGCGCGCCTACCACGCCGGAGACTCTGCCGAAGTGGCCTGGATACTGGCCCGACTGGCCCACGCGGGCCGGCCACTGTATGTAGTGGGGGTGTCACTGGGCGGCAATATGCTGCTCAAGCACCTGGGCGAGGCGGGCGACTGCGCCCAGCTCACTGCGGCAGCAGCGGTGTCGGCACCGCTTGACCTGGCCGCTGCCGGAGCCCGGCTGGATCAGGGCCTGTCCCGGCAGATTTACACCCGGATGTTTCTGCGCACGCTCAAACCGGCCAGCCTGGCCACCGCCCAACGCCACCCCGGCCTGCTTGATCCCGCCCAGATTCGCCGCTGCCGCAGTTTCCGGGCGTTTGACGACCACGTCACCGCCCCACTGCACGGCTTTGCCGGGGTGGACGACTACTGGGCGCGCGCCTCGGCCAAGCCCTGGCTGAGCCGGATTGCCCGGCCCACCCTGGTGCTGAACGCTGGCAACGACCCGTTCTTGCCCGCTCACGCCTTGCCCGGCCCCGAACAGGCCAGCGCCGCCGTCACCCTGGAATACCCGACCAGCGGCGGCCATGTTGGTTTTGTCTCCGGCGCGTTTCCCGGCCACCTCGACTGGCTGCCGCACCGCCTGCTGGATTTTTTTGCCACCCATGCCCTGCATTAACTGGATGCTCTGCCCATGTCCGACATTCTGAACACCATTGTTGCCACCAAACGGCGTGAAGTGGCGGCTGACCAGCTCAGCCGCCCGCTGGCGGAACTGACCGCCGCCGCCCGCGATGCCGGCCCCACCCGCGATTTTGTCGGTGCCCTGCGCGCCAAGCTGGCCGCCGGCCTGCCGGCAGTGATTGCCGAAGTGAAAAAGGCCAGCCCAAGCAAGGGGGTGATCCGCGCCGACTTCGACCCGGCGGCGATTGCCGCCAGCTACGCCGCCCACGGTGCCGCCTGCCTGTCGGTACTGACCGATCGCGACTATTTTCAGGGCTCGCCCGCCTACCTGCAGGCCGCCCGCGCCGCCTGCCCGCTGCCGGTGCTGCGCAAGGACTTCATCATCGATCCGTACCAGATTGTTGACGCCAGGGCCATGGGCGCAGACTGCATCCTGCTGATTGCCGCCGTGCTCGACGCGGCGCAGATGCAGGCATTTGAACAGCAGGCCAATGAACTGGGCATGGCTGTGCTGGTGGAAGTACACAATGCCGCCGAGCTGGAACAGGCGCTCACCCTGCGCACGCCGCTGATTGGGGTGAACAACCGCAATCTGCGCACCTTTGAAGTGAACCTCGACACCACGCTGGACCTGCTGCCGGCCATTGGCCCCCAGCGGATTGCCGTCACCGAAAGCGGCATTGCCAGCGCCGCCGACGTGGCCCGCATGCGCGCCGCCCAGGTGCACACCTTTCTGGTAGGCGAAGCCTTTATGCGTGAAGCCAGCCCTGGTGAAGCGCTGGCGCGCCTGTTTGCCTGAATTGATGGCGCTGGATTAAACCACGGGCAAGATTGGCTGCACCGTTGCCCGGCCAGCCACTACACTGACAGAAACCGCCCAAGCACGCGGCATTCACCCCCCCACGGAGACACCACCATGAAAAAATCCCTGCTGGCCGGACTGGCCATGACTCTCGCTGTCAGCGGTTGCGCCAACACTAGCGGCTGGGACAGCATGAGCAACACCCAGAAAGGGGCCATCATCGGCACCCTGGGCGGCGCAGCAGCGGGCGCGGCCATCAGCCACAACCATCGCGGTCGCGGCGCACTGATTGGTGCCGTGGGCGGTGCGCTGGCAGGCGCGGCGATTGGCAATTACATGGACCAGCAAAAGCGCGAGCTGGACATCAATCTGGCCTCGGAAGTGCAGGCTGGCAATATCGTGATCCAGCAGTACAGCGACAAGTCGATCAAGGTCACCATGACCTCGGCCACCGCATTTGACACCAACAGCTATCAAATCAAGCCCGGTTTTTATCCGACGCTGAACAAGATTGGCAATACCCTGGTGAAGTACCCGAAAACCACGCTGGCCATCAGCGGGCACACCGATAACCAGGGCAACGACGCCATCAACCAGCCGCTGTCGGAAAACCGCGCCCGGGCCGTGTCCGGCTATCTTGGCGGACGCGGTGTGTATGGCGAACGGATGAGCGTGTATGGCCGTGGCCGCTACGAGCCGCGCGCCAGCAATGCCACCGAAGCCGGGCGTCAGCTGAACCGCCGGGTGGAAATCCTGATTGCGCCGATTACCGAGTAAACGCCTGTGCGGGCCAGAGAACAGGCAAGCACGCTGAAATGCTGAAAAACCCCCTCATCCCCGATTTCGCGGGGATGAGGGGGTTTTGAGTTTTACTGGACATGCCCCTTCGCCAAGAGGCTTTCACTCCATCGCTCAGCGCCCCTTACCCTGGCAAGCCCGCCAGGCGTACCAATGCCAGATAGGTCAGCCAGGCCATCAGCGCCGCCAGCACATCGTCCAGCATTACGCCAAACCCGCCCTTCACCCGTGCATCCAGCCAGCGAATCGGCCAGGGTTTGACAATATCGAACAGCCGGAACAGCCCAAACCCCAGCAGCCAGGCCAGCGGCGTGGCTGGTAGTGCCGCCAGCACGCCCCACATGGCTACCATTTCGTCCCACACCATGGCACCGTGGTCGGGCACGCCCAGTGCGTCGCCCGTGCGCTGACATGCCCAGCAGCCCAGCACAAACGCCGGCAGCAGCAATACGGCTACCCACAGCGGGGTCAGGCCAATATCCAGAAACAGCGCGTACAGCGGCAATGCCGCCAGTGTGCCAAAGGTGCCAGGGGCTTTCGGGGCCAGGCCGCTGCCCAGACCCAAGGCAATCACGTGCGCCGGATGGCGCAGCATAAAGCGCCAGTCAGGCAAAGTGGTCATAACCTTCACGCTCCAGAATAATCGGCTGCCCCTGCGTATCCAGCAGGCGACAGCCCTGGCCGGGAACAATCCGGCCAATACAGCTCAACGGCAGGCCCAGCGGCGCCGCCAGGGCGGCAATCGCCGCATGGTGGCGGGGCGGGGCGGTAAAGCACAGCTCGTAATCGTCGCCACCCGCCGCCAGACATGGCAGGGTTGCCAGCCCCTGGGCGCACAGCCAGGGATGGCTGGGCAACTGCCCGGCCCATACCTCACCGGCCACCCCAGAGCGCTGCAGGAGATGGCCAAGATCGGCCAGCAGCCCATCCGACACATCCAGCGCCGCGCTGGCCAGCCCGCGCAAGGCCTGGCCCAAGGCCAGACGCGGCTGCGGCCAGTCCAGCTGCTGCTGGCACAACGCCCGCACCGGTTCAGGCAGGCTAAGCGTACCCAGCCGGTGCTGCAAGGCGGCGGCGGCCAGCCCCAGCTGACCGCTGACCCAGATTTCATCGCCGGGCTGCGCGCCATCCCGGCGTAGCGCCTGCCCGGCAGGCACCTCACCCATGATCTGCACCGACAGGGTGAGCGGGCCACGGGTGGTGTCACCGCCAATCAGGTCTACCTGATGGTGCGCCGCCAGGGCAAACAGCCCCTCGGCAAAGGCGGCAATCCAGGGGCTGTCCAGCTGCGGCCAGGCCACGGCCAGCGTGGCCCAGCGTGGCCGTCCGCCCATCGCGGCCATATCAGACAGATTGACCGCCAGGGTTTTATGCCCCAGCGCGCGCGGGTCCACCTCGGGAAAAAAATGCCGGCCAGACACCAGCATATCGACCGACACCAGCAGCTCGCAGCCGGCGCTGGGACGCAAAATCGCCGCGTCGTCGCCCACGGCCAGCACCACGCCATCGTCACGGGCCGGGCGGTTAAAATAATGCTCAATCAGGGAAAATTCGTTCATGCATGGTTGGCTTTTTTGAACTGTCGTGTCATGACAAGGAATGGGGGCTGGCATGAAGAGTCGCGAGGGCAATGCTGAAAAAACCGTTATTCCCGCCAAGGCAGGAGTCCAGGTTTTTGATTTTGCTGGGTTTTGCTTTTTGCCAAAACGATTTGCTGAATCAGTCAGCGCATGCCTGGGGTGTCAGAGGAGCCTCTTGCAAAACCCATGCTTCGCTGAGGTTTTTTCACTCCGGGAGGGCGGGTCGAAGACAATGCGGGCGGTGGCTTCTGGCATGACAACGGCTACCAGACCCATCATCATCACGCCCGCCCATGAATGCTACCCAACGCAACTTGATCATGCAACGCTGGCACGTGATTCAGCATGAACGGATACCCGAATTGAACCACACCGCAAGGGTGCTTATCTCCAAATCTGATCCATCCACTCGAACGGGTACGGCGGAGGGCTTCTTGACATCCTCCCCGGCCTAAAGGCCGGAGATTCCTACGGCGCTCAGGCGCGGCATTGAACCGCCCCTGAGTCGCTTCGCTGGGTTCCTGCTGCTGGCGGCATGACCGCACCGCTCACTTCACAGGCTAACCGGGCGTGTCCCGCCCTTAGCA